>Ga0315289_10000598_pt1 | contig 55598 bp, 42 predicted proteins | sample YL17G11_40_MG_FD_203452 | JGI IMG/M metagenome (GOLD analysis project Ga0315289, IMG submission 203452) | Sediment microbial communities from Yellowstone Lake, YNP, Wyoming, USA - YL17G11_40 | ecosystem: Environmental > Aquatic > Freshwater > Lake > Sediment | place: USA: Wyoming | collected...
GCAGCATACTGTTGTAGATGACCGGTGCGGGGTAATTTTAGATGTTGCAACAACCACAGGTGAATTGAGCGAAGGCAAGGAATTGCTCACACAAATAGAGCGTACGGAAGAAACCACAGGCAGGAAGGTTGAAACAGTTACGGCAGATATGGCTTATGCTCATACTGAAAATTACAGTCAATTAGAACAACGCAAGACCGAGGCGATTATTCCGGTCCAGACATCACACACTAAACCAAAAAACATCCCGATTTATCGTTTCAAATATGATGCTCGAAACCAGATAGTTCGTTGTCCGAGAGGGAAAAAACTTAGACGTTCATGTCGGGGCGAGAAAGGATGGGTTTATCGTGCGAATAATAAAGATTGCGAAAGCTGTCCGTTGAAGTCTCGTTGTATAAGTTCGACTGCAAAAGTTAGATTAGTGTTGATAACAGATGGGTATGAAAGTTTGCTCCGAGCCAGACGACGGTGGCAAAATCGTGATGAAGATATACGGGATAAATATAAACGTCATAAGTGGCGAGTTGAAGGCATTCATGGAGAGGCTAAAACTCAGCATGGTTTAAGGCGAGCGGTACGCCGAGGCTTGGCAAATGTTTCCATACAAGTTTATCTTACGGCTATGGTGATGAATTTGAAACGCCTTGCGGCGTTTCTTTTGCTGTTTTTTGCCTTCCGCAAAGGCGAATGGCACTATCAAAATAATCTGAACTTGCTGATACTGCGTTTTAGGCGTATTTTATATCAGCGGCAAAAAATTTGTTTGAGCAGGGAAGTCGTAGCGTGAAGAAAAATTTATGTCACTTTTTCAACAGCCCCACAGCTACCGTTTTAATTTTCCAAGTTAGCATTTTGTCGTTTTCTTTCGGGGTCGGCCGATAGGCAATGGTCTCAATCTTCTACCTATTTTTTTCCAGCACCTCACTGACCAGGTTTTATCGCACATCAATTAGATAGTTATATGGCACAATACCGCCAGAGCCCACAGCAGGTCTTTTTTAGGCACAATTTTCGTTTCGTATCTTTCATTTATCGGTATAAGGTGGACATCGGTATCCGTGCTTCTTAAAAGTTTACAGGTAACGCCGATTTGATTCGCAACTCGTGCGATTGCAACCTGCCCCTGGGCGGCCGGCACCGATGGACTTAATATTACGATATCGCCGTCCTTTATTCTCGGTGACATACTGTCGCCGTCTATATGCAGTGCAAAGCTGTCCGGAAACAGGTTAAAAATTTCTTCGCACTGAACAAACTGGGTAATACTGTCGGCCTCGGCGCCGCTGACCTGAATGAGATTGACCTGTGCTTTTTTCAGATTGTCTAATAGCACGCGCGCCTGCAGGTCGATAGAGACCTGCCCGTCGGTACAGGCGATAATCTCTTTGCCGATGTGTTTTTTCACTATGTCATCAAGCTCGGTAATGGCCTGTTTCGGCTGAGGGAGCACTTCATCTTCCCAGAAGTGAATCATCCCCGCTGCCGTTCTGCCTAATATTGGTATCCAGCCGGGTCTGCCCGGTTTGTCAGGGAGTGTCGGTCGTGAGTGTGCCAAAGATGAAAAAGACGTATGAGTTTTGCCGTAAAATGTTTCTTCTTTATTCTTTTTTTCACACAAAAGGTCTAAAAAAGCTAAAATAGGCTCCGTTAGGTTAGGGTTTTCACTAAGTAAATCGTTGAATTTTCGTAAAAGCGAATTATTTATTTGATGTTTTGTTTCTAATTTTTCGCATTTGGTAGATGTTTTGATATTTCCTTCGCTGGTGAGAAGCCAGTTTAGATTCGCTCCGGTCACTTTGCAGATTTTCAGCAGGATTTCGATTGGAGGAACCCTGTTATTTTCGTAATAGCTGTAGGTAGAAGCGCTTATGCCCAATGCCTTTGCGAACTTGCTTCTGCCTCTATCGCCCGAATACTGATTACGGAGAAGTTTTATACGCTCAATTATCGCCTTTTCGTCAAGCATTTTGTTTTACATATTTACGAAAAATATTGTTGCATTATTTCGCAATTACGTTAATATGTCATAAAAACCATCTTTATTTATATCGAATAATTTGGGAGGCTACCAAAAAATGCTAAAATCTGCAAGAAAAAAGGGAAAAAAGACGATATTAAGGAAGAAAGTCAGAGGTTTTCCTGCTGATGAGCAGGAAAGCACGGCTGAATATGTTGGCTATCTTCTGGAATTACATAAATTACAAGGAGTATTGCTCCATCGTTTGAATAAGAAAATTCGTTAAAAGTCAAAAACACCCAAGTTATTTGCCCGACTATAGTTATCTGTTGCCAGGTGTTATAGAATATCACAGGTGTATGAGCGGAAAGACTTGGGTGCCGGAACCTTAATGTTAAAGCTTCTGATTTGCCGACAAGATATATTGCAGCCATTGTATCGCTCGAACTTCAGGGAAAAAATTGCCAAAATGGAAACCGAATATTGAAAAATATAATTGCAACAAAAGAAAGTAAATAAGGAGCAAATATGAAGTTGAACGAAATTAAAGAAAAGGCAAAGTCATTAGGCATAAATGCCGGCAAGATGAAAAAGACCGACCTTATCCAAGCTATCCAGCGGGCAGAGGGAAATAACCCCTGCTATGGCAAGTCAAACGGTCAGTGCCCTTACACCAATTGCTGCTTTATAGACGACTGCCTGAAGGTCTGTGTGACGGTATAGTTTGTACTTTTTAGAGATATTTCTTACGACAGGGGGCAGAGGTAAGATATGCCCGTTGTCTGAGATTGAGGACTATTCCGGAGTCGGATATTTTAGTGTGAAATTTCATTATTAAAGGAAAGTGTAATGATGAACAGAAAGACTGTTTTGGCATTTTTGGTTTTCGGCACGGCAGTTGTGTTGTCGGGCTGCTGGTATGTTGTGGTGGGGGCCGGTGCTGCAGGTACGGTTGGTTATGTGATGGGCGACCTTCAATCAGTCGAATCTGCGGATATAAACACTGTATATGATGCGACGTTGAAGGCAGTGGAACAGCTCGAGCTACCGGTGATACAAAAAAGCAAGGATGCGATATCGGCGAAGGTTAAACTCAGAGATTCGCAGGATAAAAAGATTACGATAAAGCTCGGAGCAACGGCTGAACGCGCAACGAAGCTGTCCATCCGCGTGGGCATCTTCGGCAATGAGAGAAAATCCAGACTTATTTACGACCAGATAAAAAAGAACCTGCCTAAGTGACCTGTATCCTGCTGCGGAAGCTCGACCGGCCTGGGAAAAAGTATAGCCCCGCGTTTTACGTTTTAACGCGGGGCTTAATCTTTTTAAGGAGAGCGGATTGTTTCGCAGGGATAAGGAAGCGGGGGATTTGCTTGCAATTCAGAGCGGGATTTCGTAGATTGCGCAGGTGTTTCGGCGGCGTAGCTCAGTTGGTTAGAGCATGGGATTCATAAGCCCAGGGTCGTCGGTTCGAGTCCGACCGCCGCTATTGCCCCCATCGTCTAGCGGCCTAGGACGCCGGGTTCTCAACCCGGCAACAGGGGTTCGACTCCCCTTGGGGGTATTTTTCAGAGCCACCGGCTCTGAAAAATAGAGCAGTAGAACAGTAGAGCAAATGGCTTAAGCACTTCATCTTCCGCTGAACTGTAAGGATTTGGGTATATTTTTGGGCTATTTCAAAATTGAACTTTGAAATAGCCCAATATAGAATATCCGAACAAATCTGGTAATAGGCAGGATGGGTTTTGACCTGTAATGTTTATGACCGACATTACCAAAAATGATGAAAATTTTATGCGGCTGGCTGTTAGCCAGGCGGCTATTGCACAGGACAATGGCGATGTGCCGATTGGGGCGGTGATTGTTCGCGAAGGCCAAATAATCGGCAAGGCGTATAATCAACGTGAGCAGCTTCAGGACCCAACCGCTCACGCAGAAATAATTGCCTTAACGCAGGCGGCAGCAGCATTGGAGAACTGGCATCTGAACGGCTGCACGATGTATGTCACATTAGAACCCTGCCCGATGTGTGCGGGGGCATTAGTGCTTGCGAGGATTGAAAGATTAGTTTATGGCTGCAATGACCCCAAAACCGGTGCCTGCGGCAGCTTGTATAATATCGTGCAGGATGAGAGATTGAATCACCGGCTTGAAATTACCTCGGGGGTTTTAGCCAATGAATGTTCGGAACTGCTGCAGCAGTTCTTCCAAAAGAAAAGAGAATAAACCTTCAAATTCAAATGCGATCTGTCATGCCTGCGCAAGCAGGCATCCAGTAGCAGATTTAGCCGTTCTGGATTCCCGCTTTCGCGGGAATGACATTTTTAAGGTCATAACCATTCAAATATCATTAAGTCTCAAAATATACGCCGGATTTTTCGAGGGTATCTCTTAAAGCAGCGTATTTAAGGTCTCGCGTTCCGCAGTTTTTGTTTGCGCAGAGGGCGGCGGCTGTGCCTGTCGCCTGGCCCTGCCCCATACAGCTTACCGTATTTCTGGTTGACATGTGCGCCCTCTGGTCGGAAGTAATCATCATACCGGCAGCGAGAAGGTTTTCAATTCCCGCTACGCACAGCGCACGATAAGGTATTCCATAAGTGCCGCCGTTTTTTATCTGGAAGCGCGGCGCAAAGTCGTGAAAGCCATAGACGAGCACATCGTCATCGAAATGTCTGCCTTCGATAACATCCTCGTGCGAGATGTCGTAGTCGCACTTAATCAATCGTCCCCGGCGGATGCAGAGTTTTGGGCTGGTTCTGGCGATAAATGCCTTTTCACAGCCGGGGACATATTTCCTAAATAGCTCAACGGCTTTTGCCTGACGTCTTCGCAGCTCAAGCTCGGCTTTTGCTACTGCGTCCCGGTTCGTGGGGCTGACGGGCATTTTGAAATTGAGCTTTATGAACATAAAGTAGTTGTCGTGCACAGAGGTGGTGACCATTGACATATCGATTTTACTCGCCTCCTCGCTGAACTCGGCGGGGAGGTTGACGCTCGTGCCATCCAGTCGCACGATTTGGTCGTCTTTTCCGCTACGCAGGCCTTTAGCAAGCTGGGTGAGGGCGTTGTGCGATTTGAGGAATTCGTAGTATTTCTCAACGCTCACATTGCCAATACCTATGCTGTTTGCGACGGGGTAATCATTTGGTTCTGTGTATGCAGCGCCGGCATAAGCGGAGAGATCGCCGTAAGCGGTGCAGTCAACATAAGCTTTTGCATAGAAGGCCTCTCTGCCGGAACGGCTTTCCGTTATCACGCCCCTGATGCGGGAGCCATCCATAATTGCGCCTGCCAGAAGGGTATTGACGCAGACAAGGACGCCTGCTTCGTCGAGCATCTCGAAGGTGACAAGTTTATAAAGTTCGGTATCGATAGCGGTGCAGACTGAATCGAAGTTGTAGCCCTCGGACATCTCGGCGTGTCCGCAAGTGCCGCCGATTTTGGCGAGGCGGTCGATAATCTCCTGAGGAATGCCTTTTATCACCTGGCGTTTTACAGTGCCGGGGAAGGCCTTCCAGAGGTTATAGAAGCTGTGAAGTGCGGTGCCGCCTTCCGTGATAGTTCCGCCCGGATAGCCTTTGACCTCTATCAATGCGGTTTTTGCGCCGCAACGAGCGGCGGCTAATGCGGCAACGACTCCTGCGGTGCCGGCGCCTGCTATGACGACGTCGAATTTTCTTACGGGCAATTTTTTAGATGGTTCCTCGTAGTAATTGCCGGACGGGTTTTCAGCTTCTGCCGGGTTGGCTTTAGCAAGGCCGGCTTTAGCGCCGATTCCGAGTACCAGCATACGCTTTGAAAATTCTCTACGATTCACGTCTGTCTCCTTTCTTATTGGGGGGCCACTGACCCTGCATACCAAACTTTCCGGTTGCAGCAATGGTGTCAATGCCGCTTGTGTCCGGTGATATTATGGTCAGAAGAGCGGGAAAAAGAAAAGAAAAAAAAGCAAATTAAAGATACCTGTCAAAATCCAAAATAACCAACAACATACCACCACGAAAAAAGAAGCATCTTGCAACTGGACTAACTCCGCCAAAACAGTAAGATATACAACTGCCGAGCACTAAATGCTAATGACTAATTTGGAGAGGTGTCCGAGTGGCCGAAGGAGCACGCTTGGAAAGCGTGTGTAGGGTTTCCCTACCGCGGGTTCGAATCCCGCCCTCTCCGTTATATTGGGAAGGCAAGGAGTTCTTGGAGCTTAGAAGATGGCAGAAGGTTATGATGTTGTGGTTATCGGCAGTGGGCCGGGAGGTTATGCGGCTGCTATTAGATGTGCACAAAGAGGCGTTTCGGCAGCAATCGCTGAAAAAGATTTTATCGGTGGCACCTGCCTGAATTGGGGATGCATTCCCTCAAAGGCGCTACTTTCATCGGCTTATACCTTACTTTTGGCGAAACGCGCTGTAATGATGGGGGTTGATGTTACATCAGCTACTCCGAATTGGCCAAAAATGCAGGCCAGAAAAGATGGCATCGTGGCTGGTTTTCGCAAAGGCCTGACGGGATTAATCCTGAGTCATAAGGTAAAAATACTGCCGGGCCGAGCCGTTGTCACGGCGCCTAAACAAATCAGGATTGAATCAGATGGCGGCCCGATGAATATTGGGGCGGACAAAATAATCCTCGCTACTGGTTCACAGCCGGTTCAAATTCCGACGATACCGTTTGACGGTCAGACCGTCATCAGCAGTAAGGAGGCTCTTAGTCTGCAGCAAATACCCAAATCGATAATTATCGTGGGAGGCGGAGTAATCGGTTGTGAATTGGCCTGCGTCTATGGCGCCGTGGGGACAAAGGTGACCATCGTGGAAGCACTTTCACGATTAATCCCGATGGAGGATGAGTGGGTCGGTCGGCTGATAGAACGCGAATTCAAGAAACTTGGCATCGAAGCGGTAACTAATCAGAAAGTCACTTGTGCAGAGAAGACCAGAGGTTCGGTAAGAGTGGCTCTTGAAGGATGCCGGACAATCGAGGCAGAAAAAGTGCTGGTCTCGGTTGGGCGCAAAGCTGTTTGCGACCAGGAGACTATCGAAGGCCTGGGGCTGGAGACGAATGGTTCGGCTATTGCGGTCAATGAGAAGCTGGAAACGAATGTGAGCGGCGTGTACGCGATTGGTGACGCGGTGGGCACAACGTATCTGGCTCATGGGGCCTTTGCCGAGGCAGAAGTGGCGGCGGATAATGCGGCCGGCGGTGACGCGAAAATCGGCGATTATTCTTTGATTCCACGAGCGGTATACACGTTTCCGGAAGTCGCATCGGTCGGCAAAGGCGAAGATGCCTGCAGAGAAAAAGGGCTTGAAGTAGTGGTCGGGAGGGCATTTTTCAAGGCAAACGGCAGAAGTGTTGCGCACAACGAGACAGTCGGTGAGATAAGGGTTGTTCGTGATAAGGCAAGCGATAAGATTATGGGTGTTACGATGGTTGGTGTATCGGTCACGGAGCTTATTGCCGCCGCCCGAGCTTTGATAGGGAGCACGAAAAAACCAACGAAGGTCAGCTTCCCCCATCCAACAGTCTCGGAAGTGCTGAAAGAAGCCTGGGAGGATGCGTTCAATATTGGTCTGCACGTGCCGCCGGGAGTTTGATGTGGGCACTGAGTAGTTACCGGAGCTGACCGATTTTTTTAGATAAAGTAATTGATATGAAGCAAGGAAGACAATACATCGCTGTTGACCTTGGGGCCGAGAGCGGCAGAGTAATGGTGGGGACCGTCCTGGGTAACAAGCTCGGTTTAAAAGAAGTTTATCGCTTTTCTAATGGCCCGATAGAAGAAGACCTGAGCCTGAGATGGGATTTTGACAAGCTTTTCTCAGAAGTAAAAACCGGTATCGCCAAGGCAATTAAACAAAGTAAAGGTGAAGTCTCGGGCATAGGGGTTGATAGCTGGGGCGTTGATTACGGGCTTCTCGGCCAGGACGGGCGGTTGATAGAAAATCCGTATCATTACCGCGATAGTCGAACCGATGGAATGCCTGAAAAGGCGTTTGAACTGATGGATAAGCGCGATATCTACGAAAACAGCGGCGTGCAGTTTATGCAGATTAATACGGTTTATCAGCTGCTTTCGACGCGTCTGACGAATCCCAAGGTGCTGGCCAAGGCGAAGAAACTGCTGTTTATAGCGGATTTGGTTTCGTACTTTTTGTGCGGCAGGGGCTATGCTGAATATAGTCTTGCCAGCACATCCCAGCTTATGGATATGCGGACCGGCCAATGGTCAAAGAAAATTTTTGAAAAACTTGATTTGCCAATGGAGATTGTGCCTGAGATTGTCAAGCCGGGAACGGTTGTAGGTGAATTAAAGAACGAATTATGCCGGGAGTTTGGATGCGAGCCAATCAATATTATAGCTGTGGGCTCGCACGATACGGCAGGTGCGGTTGCGGCAGTGCCGGCAAAGGCAAAACACCCCGGCCTCGCTCCGCGAAGCGGGGCGGGCTGGGCGTATCTTTCAAGCGGGACCTGGAGTCTGATGGGGATTGAAGCTCGTGAAGCAATTATCAACGACAAAAGTCTTAAGTATTCTTTTACGAACGAAGGCGGGGTTGAAGATACAATTCGGCTTTTGAAGAACATAATGGGATTGTGGCTCGTTGGCGAATGCAGGCGGCAATGGCAGAGAGAAGGTGTCGATTTATCCTATAGGCAAGTAATGGATATGGCGGAAGGAGCTGAGAGGTTTGTCGCTCATATTGACCCCGACGCGTCGGGGTTCTTTTCGCCTGGTGATATGCCTAAAAGGATAAATGAGTATCTTACCGAGACAAGGCAGAAGCCAATCGACGATAAAGGGCAGATGATAAGGGTGATACTGGAAAGTCTTGCCTTAAAATGTCACTCTGTGCTGGAAGCTATTGAAGATGTTACAAAAGAACCAGTAGAGGTGCTGCATATTGTCGGCGGCGGGATACAGAATGAGCTACTTTGCCGATTTACTGCAAATGCCGTCGGGAAGAAAGTAATCGCCGGACCTATCGAGGCCGCCGCCACTGGCAATATCCTGATGCAGGCCAAGGCAACAGAGCAAATCAAATCACTGGCAGAAATTAGAGAAATCGTCCGCAATTCATTTGAGCTAAAAGAGTATCAGCCAAAGGACAGTGAACTTTGGAACCAACAGTACGAGAAAATTAAGAGCCCCTGATTACGCTTTTGCCGGAAGAATATTCTAACTTAACGGGAAGTATTTTGTTCGAAGAACTTGAGCGAAGATTAGATAGTTTCAATGCTGACGAGAGAGAGAAGGCATTAAACTTATTATTTGAAAAGGTTAAGGCAGGAGAGATTACTTTACCCAAGGCTGGAACCGCTGTTAATCTGCATTGCCACACTTTTTTCTCTTATAACAGTTACGGCTATTCGCCCAGCAAATTTGCCTGGTTGGCTCGCAAGGCCGGCTTGGCTGTTGCAGGGGTTGTGGATTTCGATGTGCTCGATGCATTGGAGGAATTTCTCACAGCGGCTCGAAAACTTGGTCTGAAGGCCTGCGCCGGATTAGAGACAAGGGTTTTTGTGCCGGAATTTTCCACAAGAGTAATTAACTCAACCGGCGAACCAGGTGTCTCATACCATATTGGAGTAGGATTCCCAAAGGCAAAGTTGGAAGGTCAATTAGGCGAATTTCTGCTCAATCTTCGTAGAACTGCGCAGGAAAGAAACCGCAATTTGATGGGACGGGTAAACAGGTATCTTCAACCCGTAGAACTGGATTATGAGTGTGATGTGCTTGTCCTGACACCGTCGGGCAACGCTACCGAGCGGCATATTTGTCTTGCATACGCTCGCAAAGCTAAGGAAGTTTTCAACGATGACAACTCTTTGAGACAATTTTGGGTAAAAAAGTTAGGTCCCGAAGCTGAATTGCCGGCACTGCCGGAAAGCATAGATTTACTGAATATGATTCGAGCTAAAACTATGAAGCGCGGAAGTGCAGGCTATGTGGTGCCCGACAAAGGTTCTTTTCCGCTGATGGCCGATTTCAATCAATTTGTCCTTGCTGCCGGAGGTATCCCTACTATGACATGGCTCAATGGGCTAAGTGAAGGTGAGCAGGCCATCGAAGAGCTTATAGAAGTGGCGATGAGCACTGGTGTTGCTGCCATCAACATTATACCCGACCGCAATTACACGCCGGGAGTGAAAGATGCCGAAGTTTCAGGTGCCGAAGGGTCGGCATCCCGACCCATTCGGGACATCCCGATGCCGAAGGAATCGGCATCCCGTTCCTTCGGGATACTTCGGGACCGAAACCTTGAAAATCTCTACCAGGTGGTGGAGTTAGCCGTGAAGCTGCATATGCCTGTTGTCGTTGGGACGGAAATGAACAGCCCCGGGCAGAAATTTGTGGACGACTTTGGCACAAAAGAACTCTGTCCGTTGATACCCATATTCCTGAAGGGCGCACATATTGTTTATGGTCATTCCGTCCTTCAGCGAAGATGTGGCCTGGGGTATACCAGCGACTGGGCTACAAAAATGTTTAAGAATATATCAGAGAAAAATGAATTCTACGAGAAAGTCGGCCTTTTAATTGAGCCGGCACAAGAAGATATTTTTGTTAGTTTGAATGACAAAGTATCTGCTCAAGAGATATTAAATAGATTTAGCCATTGATTATGATAACACAAAATACGGTGAATTTACCGAAGACACAGCAGGCCGTGCAATTGATTGGTCCAGATAAACTGGTTTTGAATAAATCCAAAGAGGTTGTCCGGCCCGGTCAGCATCAGATTCTATGCCGGGTTGAGGCAGTGGGTCTGTGCTTCTCAGACCTTAAACTTTTGAAGCAATTTTCATCCCACGCCCGCAAAAGCAAAATAGTCTCCGGTATTGACGCTGATATACTTGAAGAGATTCCCAGCTATGTACCTGCTGATGCACCAACCGTACCTGGTCATGAAGCAGTGGTAAGAATTGCGGGGGTTGGCCCGCGTGTTAAAAACTTTAAGCCCGGCCAGCGATTCCTTGTTCAAACCGATTACCGGTGGCTACACACCAGCAGTTCCAATGCCTCTTTCGGGTATAATTTTGAAGGTGCGCTTCAGGAGTATGTGCTGATGGATGAAAGGGTCATCACTTCGCCGAAGGGCGAGTCGATGTTAATACCCGTTTCAGAAGAGCTTTCTGCATCAGCGATAGCTTTGGTAGAGCCCTGGGCCTGTGTCGAGGATGCCTACGCCAGCAGGGAAAGACAAGGATTAAAACCAGATGGTCGGATGCTGGTTGTTGCCGACACTAAAGTCAGGGAAGATACTTTTACCAGCCTGTTTAATTGCTACGGCAGGCCAGCACAAATAACGTGGGTCTCAAAGTTTTCTGTGCCGGCAGGATTGGGTGTTGTTATAACCAGGTCCGCAGCCATTTCTGAACTGCCTGATGCCGGCTACGACGATGTGATTTATTTCGGTGCCAAGGCGAGAGTAGTCGAAACTTTATTTGTAAAAATTGCCCCGCACGGCCTTTTGAATATTGTTCTTTGTGACGGTAGATTTGAGAGAAACGTTCTTACAGCAGTTGGCCGGGTCCATTACGCCGGCATTCGCATAATCGGAACGGCAGGTATGGTTCCGGCTGAGTCAATGGAGCATATCCCTGAGACAGGTGAAATCAGGACCGGTGACAGGATTAATATTATTGGCGCGGGTGGTCCTATGGGAACAATGCACGTAATACGAAATATCTGCCAGGGTGTTGAAGGTATCAGTGTTTTTGCCGCAGATGTTGATGAAAACAGATTGGCCACACTCTCTAAAATAGCCGAACCTTTGGCCAAGAAGAACTGCGCCGTTTATAAGCTTTACAATCCGAAGAAGCAGAAGCTCGAAGAAACCTTCGATTATATAGTATTAATGGCGCCGATACCTGAGCTGGTAGCCGATTCAATTAAAAGCGCTGCCGTGGGAGGGATTATAAACATATTCGCCGGCATACCTGCGAGTGTTACCGCAGAGGTTGACCTGAACACCTACATAGAAAAACAATTGTACTTTATAGGGACCAGCGGCTCCGTTCTGGAGGATATGAAACAAATACTGGCAAAAGCAGAGACCGGCAGGCTCGATACCAATATCTGTGTCGCCGCTGTCTGCGGGCTTGATGGTGCAGATGAGGGGATTCGGGCTATTGAAAACAGGTTAATAGCTGGTAAAATCATCGTATATCCAGCCTGCAAAGGACTGGAGCTTACAGATCTGGCAAAGATGAAAGAAAAGATGCCGCAGGTTGCTGATTGCTTAAGTGACGGGATGTGGAACAAACGGGCAGAACAAGCTCTTCTGAAAAGGTATGAAAAATATTAGATGAGGAACAGAGCAAAATGAGCTGGACTAACAAGATTGAAAAAGCCTACGAGCCGGCAAGGGAGCTTTACGCTGAGATTGGGATTGATACTGATAATGTGCTCAAACAGCTAAGCAGGATAGCAGTATCGCTACACTGCTGGCAGGGAGATGATGTGTGTGGGTTCGAAAACAATAACGGGCCGGCCGACGGCGGGATCCTCGCTACTGGAAGTTACCCGGGAAAAGCGCGGACTGCCGATGAGCTGCGAATGGATTTGGAAAAAGCCCTGAGCCTGATACCGGGCAGGCACCGCCTGAATCTACACGCAATCTATGCCGAAACCGGTAAGAAACGTGTTGACCGTAACAAATTGCAAGCCGAACATTTTTCTGCCTGGATTGATTGGGCTAAGGCCAGGGGATTAGGCCTGGATTTCAACGGGACATTTTTCTCTCATCCAAGGGCTGCCGGCGGTTTTACTCTTGCAAGCCCTGACGAGGGGACCCGCAGGTTTTGGGTGGAGCATGGAATCGCGTGCCGAAAAATCGGTGAGCAGATGGGGCGCAAGCTCCGGAGTCCCTGTGTCACAAACGTGTGGATTCCGGACGGCTCAAAGGATGCTCCGGTGGACCGCAGCGGGCCACGAGAGCGGCTTAGGAAATCCCTTGATGAAATATTCGCAGAAAAGATTGACCGGCGATACCTTCTTGATTCGGTGGAAAGCAAACTCTTCGGCATCGGCACGGAAAGTTACGTTGTCGGCTCCCATGAATTCTATATGGGATATGCTATTGAACATAAGATAATGCTTTGTCTGGACACGGGACACTTCCATCCAACGGAGGTTATTTCCGATAAGATATCATCTGTATTGACCTTTCTCGAGCGGATACTTCTGCATGTCAGCAGGGGTGTGCGGTGGGACAGTGACCATATAGTTATCCTTTCGGACGAGCTGCAGGCCATCGCCAAAGAGATAATCAGAGGCAATTATCTGCACAGAGTACACATTGGCCTTGACTTTTTCGATGCCAGCATTAACCGTGTGGCCGCCTGGGTCATCGGAGCACGCTGTATGCTGAAGGCCCTTCTAATTGCCCTGCTGGAGCCGACGGATAAGCTGCGCCAGATGGAAATTAGCGGAGACTTCACCTCACGACTGGCAATGCTTGAAGAATTAAAAACCCTGCCACTTGGCGCCGTCTGGGATTATTATTGCCTCAAGGCAGATGTCCCCGTTGGTCTGAAATGGTTGCAAACGGTGAAGGATTACGAGGCTAATGTATTGAGCAAAAGAACCTGAATCAAACAAAAGGATAAGAAAAATAGCAATGAGAGAAACGATGACTTCGAGAGAACGTGTTTTGAAAGCTCTTAATCATAACATTCCCGACAGGGTGCCTATTGACCTCGGAGGATTTCAGACCGGGATACATAAAAAAGCTTATGCCGAATTACTGGCTCATTTGGATATCAGCGATGAAATAACAATCCTTGACCCCGTTCAGCAGCTTGCCAAACCTTGCGAGGAAGTTCTGCAGCGTTTTAATGTCGATATTCGCTACATTTGCGCACATAGTCCGGACAGCTTTAAGAGCGGAATCGAACAGAATATTCGAGATGGTAAGCTCTGGCACGACCTTAAGGATGAATTTGGCGTCATCTGGTCTATGCCGGACGACCAGCAGCTCTATATGGATATTTCACATCACCCGTTGGCTGACGCCGGTGTCAAAAATATTGAGGATTACCCCTTCCCTGATGGAACCGATTCGACTCGTTTTACCGGTGTGCGTCAGCAGGCCTTAGAGCTGAGGGAAGAAACACCGTATGCTATATCTACAGGTATTGGTGGTGTTGTTTACGAGACCTGTTGGTATATGCGGGGACTGGAACGGTGGTTTATGGATATGCTCGAAAATATTGATTTTTGCGAAGCGTTGCTTGAGCAGACACTTAAATTCTGGATAGATTATTATACTGGTTTCTTGGCGGAGGTCGGTGATATTATTGATATTGTTATGGTCGGTGATGACCTTGCAGGCCAATATGGTCCGCTGTTTTCGCCCGATTTCTACCGCAAGGTAGTGAAGCCCCGGCACAAAAAACTCATCCGGTATATCAAGTCTCTTACATCTGCGAAAATATGGTACCACACCTGTGGTAGTTGCGTTGAATACATACCAGACCTGATAGATAACGGCATTGATATTCTTAATCCTGTTCAAATCAGTGCTGCCAAGATGGACCCTCAGAGCCTGAAAAATACATTTGGTAAAGACATTGTCTTCTGGGGCGGCGGTATAGATTCTCAACACGTCCTGCCATTTGCAATGCCCGACGAAATCAAAGAGCATGTGCGAAAAAACATTGAAATTTTCAAATCCGGCGGTGGTTACGTTTTCAATAATGTCCACAACATCCAGGTAGGTGTACCGCCAGAAAATATTGTAGCTATGTACGATGCGGCGTATGAATTCGGTTTTTATAACTAAGGATTGGAGGGATTAGCCGATGAATCCATTTTTGGGCGTTGTTTTCCATGCTTTTGGAGGACTCGCTGCCGGTAGTTTTTACATTCCTTTTAGGAAAGTCAAAAATTGGACGTGGGAGACATATTGGTTGGCACAGGGTTTTGCCGCCTGGATAGTTATGCCGGTTGTTATGGCCTGGCTGACTACACCTGATTTATGGGCCATTTTTTCGGCCAGCCCTGTTAAGAGTATGTGGTTGGTGTATATTCTTGGTGCTATGTGGGGAGTTGGGGGTCTAACCTTTGGTTTGAGTATGCGATATCTGGGGATGTCACTTGGATATGCTATGGCGATTGGTTCCTGTGCAGCCTTCGGAACGTTGATACCTCCCATTGTTGCCGGTGACGCTGTTGCCATGTTTACCACTCCCTCCGGATTGGCTATTCTCGCTGGGGTGGTTGTCTGCCTTTTCGGCATCGCTGTCTGTGGTTACGCAGGCATCCTTAAAGAGAGGCAGCTCACGGAAAAACAGAAAAAACAAGCCATCAAAGAATTTGTTTTGATTAAGGGTTTTATAGTTGCTGTCTTTGCAGGAATAATGAGCGCATGCATGGCTTTTGCCATTCAGGCTGGAAAACCTATCGCACAAGCTGCCTTGGAGGCTGGAACAAAGCCAATATACCAGAACAATCCCATCTTTATCCTTGCTATGGGTGGTGGCTTTGCAACCAATTGTATCTGGTGTCTTTTTCTTAGTTTGAGAAACAAATCAACGCGTGACTATGTGAGAGGCCCAGCCAACACACTGCTGCTAAACTATATGCTTGCCTTTGCAGGAGGCACCACTTGGTATCTGCAGTTTCTCTTCTATGGTATGGGGATATCTAAGCTGGGCAGAGACTACGATTTTGCAAGCTGGAGCATCTTAATGGCTTTTATCATTGTTTTCAGCAATATGTGGGGGCTGTTGTTTAAAGAATGGAAAGGTTCGGGTCGTCGAACTTATATCTTAATTTCATTTGGTTTGTTTATTCTGCTTACTTCAACGATTATTATAGGTTACGGCAATTATCTCGCATCAAAGTAAAAAAATATGAATGAAGAACAACAATATATGTCATTTGACCACAAAACAAGAATGATAAAGGCTTTGGATGGACTCTACGAGTTCGAGCGGGAGCCGGTCTCTGCTGACAAGCTCCAACCTGGCAGGCATTTTGCCGGAGTGTTTGCAGGTGAGCACGTCGCCGGGACAGAGTTTGTAATTGGCGCATTGTTCGTAGCCTGGGGTGTAACCGCATTTGATATATTTGTGGGATTGCTTGTCGGCAACCTGATGGCTGTGCTGACCTGGACGTTTGTCTGCGCTCCTATTGCTGTCCGCACGCGGCTGACGCTGTACTGGTATCTGCGTAAGATTGCCGGGCCCGTTACTGCAACTATTTACAACATACTAAATGCGGTATTATTCTGCATTCTTGCCGGCTGTATGATTACAGTTTCGGCATCAGCGGTTCGCATTCCTTTTGGCATCCCGGCCCAAACATTGTGGTACCCGCAGGATATACGTTTCGTGCTCGTTGCAATCGCCGTTGGTGCTGTCGTAGTCACCTTAGCCATTCTCGGTTTCAAAAGACTTGCACAGTTTGCTGAGATTTGCTCGCCGTGGATGTTTTTGATGTTTATCGCAGGGGCAATTGCTATACTGCCTTCTCTGGCGGCCAAGACTCTTGACGGCCGTCAAATCAGCACGTTCCAGGATTTCTGGACAGTCGCAAACAAAACGATATGGACGGGCAAGGTGCCCGGCGGTGGAGAACCAATGAATTTCTGGCAGGTTGCTGCATTCGCCTGGATATGTAATCTTGCTATGCACGCCGGGCTGTCGGATATGGCTCTTTTTCGCTACGCAAGGAAGGCATCTTACGGCCTATATTCTGCCTTCGGAATGTTCCTCGGCCATTATCTGGCGTGGATTTGCGCAGGCGTTATGGGAGCGGCAACAGCTCTTATCGTAGGTAAAAGTATGAACCAGCTTGATGCTGGTGATGTTGCCTGGCAGGCTCTTGGTTTGTCCGGAATTATTGCCGTCGTCCTTGCCGGATGGACGACTTCAAACCCTACGCTGTACCGGGCCGGTTTGGCTTTGCAGGCAGTTACGCCAGGCTGGCCAAGATGGTTGGTGACACTCGCAGCCGGTGCCGCTACAACAGCTATCGCCTGTTTCCCATTTGTGTTTACGAAACTTTTGGATTTCGTCGCCCTTTACGGCCTTTTGCTTTCACCCGTCGGGGCAATTGTTTTCGTAGAGCACTGGGTCTTCCCGAAACTGGGTTTAACTCAATTCTGGGTTTCACGCAGAAAATTATTGGTAAGCTGGCCGGCCCTGCTTAGCTGGACCATTGCAATCGCAACAGCATTGACCCTTGAGCGAACAGGAACACTCCATCTTTTCTTTTTGTTTGTGCCTGTTTGGTTCTTGACCGCTGTATTGTATCCTGTCTTTTCTTTAATGGCTGGTGCTCGTGAAAAGCACAGCGAACAGGATAGTGACCAAACACTCGAGGACATAACTTCTGACACAACTCTGCCTGAGACACCGACAGAAAATCGGACAAGCGAGAAAAACGAAAACGACAAGGACGCCGTGCTATGGATTTCCGGAATCGTTGCAGCGGCATCGTTGCTTGCGTGCCTTATTTTGCCTCTTTGGGTGTATATTACCAGCAACAGAGGATATGACCGGAACTTTGACACATTTAGAAATATACTTATTTGGCCGACTTTAATTTATTTTGTTACTGGAACTATCTGGGCTGTCAAAATAGACATGGCAAAAAAACATTAGAAAGAACAGGAATTGAGACAATGAATAAGACCTTAGCGAACCTCATAAGAATATCGAATGTCACAGGGAAAGATTCTGCCCTTGTTCAGGCTGGTGGTGGTAATACTTCGGTTAAAACCCCCGATGGTAAATATATGTATATTAAGGCCAGCGGCACTGCTCTAAAAGATATGAATGAACAAGCTGGCTGGCGGAGGCTACGGCTCGATTCGGTTCTGTCGATTATAAAAGATAAGTCAATGGCACAGCTTGACACCTATACGAGGGAGATGGAGGTTGTAAATCAACTGCTTCTTGCCTGCGATGACGATGTTTCAGCCGAGGTCAGGCCGTCGGTTGAAGCGCACCTGCATGCTTTTCTCGACAGGTGTGTAATACATCTGCATCCTGTTGCAGTGTTGGCGTACGCCTGCGCTAAAAACGGCCGAACAGAGCTTGAAAAACTGTTCAAAGATGAGAAACTACCGCCGTTGTGGGTATCCTATACAGACCCTGGTTTTATGCTCGCAAAAAAAATTGTGTTGTTGATTGATAATTATCAAAAGCAGATTGGAAAAAAACCAGCAATTCTTTTCCTGGAAAAGCACGGGCTTCTCATTTCAGCAAATAGCACCGAAGCTGCCTTGCTTCTCCTTCGCAGGGTCATAAATCGCTGCAGTAGCAAGTTGAAGCAACTGAAAGCCGCGAAAACCAAACCCCCGGCTCAGAAAATTATCAGCGATACGAAGCTTTGTGTCCGCAGGGGATTTTTTGAGGCTGCCGGTGAACACGCTACAATAAGCCATTTTTATGACGATGCCATCGTGGCGTTTTGGCGTCAAAAAAACGCACAGAAAATGCTCTCGTCAGCAGCTTTGACGCCGGATGAGCTGGTGTATGCCAACGGGCCTGCAATGTGGGTTAAGGTCTGTAATTCGAAGAAAATCAAAGCCAGGCTGACACGGGACATCGAAAATGGGAGAAAACCTTCCCTCGCTTTTCTTGTTAAAGGTCTCGGTCTTTTTGTTGTTGGCCCAAAGAAAATTGCTCTCGGTGTCAGAGACATTGTAGAAAGTTCGTTTTTTATTCGCACTAACGCCCTTCGCTTGGGTGGAATCCACAGTTTGAATAAAGCTGAGCAGGACTTTATTAATAAATGGGAAGCAGAGGCTTTCCGAAAGAAAGTGGCAACTGCTTCGAGTGATGGCGAGCTGCGGAACCGTATTGCTGTTGTTACTGGTGCAGGCAGCGGCTTGGGCAAAAGCATTGCGGCAGGTCTTGCCCGCGCAGGGGCAACTGTGGCTCTTGTGGATATTGACAAAAAGCTGGTACAGGAAACATCCGCCATTATTAAAAATGAGCTGCCGCAGGCACAAACGATGGTCCTGCGGTGTAACGTCACTAATGAAGCTGATGTCGATGAGGTATTCAAGGCTTTGCTTAAAAACTGGGGCGGTCTTGATGTCCTGGTCAATGCAGCAGGTGTCGCCCCGTCATTTCCACTTGTCGAAATGCCTGTGGACAAATGGCGCTGTGCTCTGGAGGTAAATCTGACCGGGTATTTTCTTATGGCAAGAGCTGCTGCCAAAGTTATGATTCAGCAGGGTATGGGAGGTAATATCGTAAATGTCAGTTCCAAATCGGGCTTAGATGCGAGCAAGAATAACACCGCATATAACGCTACAAAGGCCGGCGAACTCCACATGGCCCGAGGATGGGCAATGGAACTGGGCAAATACGGGATAAGGGTTAACTGCATTGCTCCAGGCAATGTCTTTGAAGGTTCGAAGATTTGGAGTCCCGAATACATAAAAGAATGTGCAAAAAAATATGGTATAAAACCAGAGGAAGTTATAACTTACTATGTAAGTAAAACCGCCCTGAATCGCGAAATAAAAGGGCAGGATGTCGCCGATGCGGTGGTGTTTTTGTGCTCCGACAGAGCACGCACCATTACCGGACAGACCCTTGTTGCTGACTCGGGCCAGGTAATGGTTAGATAGTTTTTTATATGACTTGAGAAGGTTATAAGTATGGATTTTTGTATTGAGGATACACGAAAGAAACCGGTTCCAAAGTTGAAAGAGCTTATAAGCGATGGGATTATCACTCTTGAGGAGGCAATCGATTGGCTCAGGACCATTTACGAGATTCGGTTCTTTGAGGAGAAAGTTTTTGAGCTTCTGGGCCAAAATATCATCAAAGGGGCTTCACACCTTTATGCAGGCGAAGAGGCCGTCGCCGTCGGTGCTATTGCTGCAATTGAGCGAGGTGATGTGATTGCATCAACCCATAGAGGCCACGGCCATTGCGGTGCCATCGGCAACAAATATGCAGACAGCGAGCAACAGCGTCAGGAACATTGGAACCGGATGATGGCCGAACTGATGGGCAAAGAGACCGGCTACTGCAAAGGCAGAGGCGGCTCGATGCACATAGCTGACGTTGATAAATGTAACAATCTCGGCTCAACTGGAATAGTTGGTGGCAATCAAGCACCAGCAGTCGGGGCAGCTTTAGCAGAGAAATACAAAAAATCCGGCAGGGTTGTGCTTTCCTTCTTCGGCGATGGCTCTACAAATTGCGGCAGCTTTCACGAATCCATGAACGTAGCTTCCGCATTACATGTGCCGCTGGTCGCGATAGTGGAGAACAACCTTTACGGAATGAGCGTTCCGTTTTCAGGTTCGTCAATTGAAGGAACCGTTCGGGCAAGCAATATCACCGATATCGCCGACCGCGCGTATGCTTACAACATACCGGCGATGATTGTCGATGGCCAGGATGTTGCGGCTGTCTATTTGGCAGTAAAGTCAGCGGTCAAGATGGCTCGGATTGATAACCAGATGATGTTAATCGAGGCCAAGACGTATCGCTGGTACGGACACAGCCGGAGCGACCCACGCGCCTACCGCACAAAAAATGAAGAAAAAGCCTGGCGTCAAAGAGACCCGATTATAGTACTTCGTGAAAAGCTGCTTTCTGATAAGCTCTGCAGTGAACAACAGTTAGACCGGATAAAGCAAACAGCTTTTAAGACGATTGAAGCAGCGACTCAATTCGGATTGGACAGCCCCTGGCCAAACCCTGCGGACCTGGCCAAAGATGTGTATGTCGAAGAGACTTACCCTGATGAGCTTATCGAGTCTGAAAAGGCTGTTTCTGCAAAGGTGATGGAAGCAGCCGCTGCACTTGAGGATATTCTGGTTTCGGCTTCCGGCAAAACAAAGAAGGAAGCCGCCGAGGCAGCAAGGTCGCATATCAAATCGCAGTTCGGTATGGACATTATGACGATAGGTCAGGCAGTTGCTGCGGCCCAGGCGGAGGAGATAAGAAGGGATAAAAATGTCATCGTGATGGGAGAGGATGTCGGCCTTTACGGCGGTGCATATCAGGCAACCCGTGGTCTGCTTGCTGAATTCGGAACAGACAGGGTCGTTGATACCGCCATATCTGAAGCAGCCATTGCCGGCGTTGCCGTGGGGGCCGCTCTTCGCGGGCTGCGGCCGGTTGCTGAGATTATGTATGTCGATTTTATTACGATTGCGATGGACCAGCTCGTTCACGTCGGTGCTTATAACCGTTATATGTTCGGCGGCAAGGCCAAGGTGCCGATGGTCCTGCGGACCGAAGGTGGTGTTGGCAGATGTATCGCCGCCCATCATTCTGAATCGCTTGAGGCCTGGCTTATGCACCCGCCGGGTCTGTATGTCGTGATGCCCTCAACACCCTACGACGCAAAAGGGCTGCTAAAGGCCGCTATCCGCAGTGATAATCCTGTTGTCTTTATCGAGCACAAAGCAACCTACGGCCAGCTTGGTCCGGTGCCGGAGGGTGATTATGTTATTCCGCTTGGTGTGGCAGACATAAAAAGGCCCGGCGAGGATGCAACAATCGTCAGCTACAGCAGAATGGCAATGCGGGCACTGGAGGCAGCTAAGATTTTGACTGAACAGCACGGTATCGACGTTGAGGTAATCGATGTCCGAACGCTTAAACCGCTGGATATATCCACGATAGCCGAATCTGTTCGTAAGACCGGCCGACTTGTCACTGTAAGCGAAGGATTTGGTACGTGTGGTGTCGGCAGAGAAATAACCGGTCAGTTGATGGAATACGAGTTTGATGATGGCAGCCACGGCTTTGATTATCTCGATGCGGCGCCGGTAAATCTGGCAGCAGCCGATGTGCCGCCGCCGATGAGTGAACCACTGGAGACAGCAAGCATCCCGAGCGCAGAAAAAATCGTCAGGGCTGTTAAGGCAGTTGTCTAAAACAAGACAAGCAGGCAAATACCCATAGAAAAAATTCTTATAAAGCGAGGAATTGTGTAAATGGCAAGAGAAGTAAGACTGCCGCAGCTTGGTCAAACGATGGAAGAGGGAACTATCATTAGCTGTATGGTTAACATTGGAGACGAGGTCAAAAAAGGCGATATAATTTTTGAGATTGAGACCGACAAGGCAACCCTTGAGATGGAATCGCCAGCCGATGGTTTTGTAAAGCATATCCTTGCCGAGGTAGGCCGGACACTTCCTGTTGGTGAGGCGATGATGATTCTCGGCAAAATGAACGAGGAAGTGCCGCAAAGCTTCGCCGATTCCCTGAAAGGCAGTGCACCTGCAGCTAAAGCTAAACCTCCAGCCCCCACTGTCGAACCGGCCAGGCTGCAGCCAGCGCCTGCGAAGCTGACAGGCAAAGTAAAGGCATCGCCACGGGCAAAGAAACTGGCTGAAGAGCTTGGTGTAGAACTGACAGCAGTTGCCGGCACAGGAGCTGCTGGAATAATTACCGAGGAGGACGTCAAAAAGGCCGCTTTGCTGAAACCGAAGACCGCGGCTGTAGATATAACAGAAGTCAAACTCGGAGCAGCTATAACTATCACGAAAAATCAGAAATTAGTTGCCGAAAAGATGGTCAAATCGAAAAGAGAAATACCTTGTTTTTATTTAACAGTAAAAGCTAACGTCACCAATCTGGTCCGGTTGCGAACCGAATTGAACCAAACCGGCAGCGTGGATATTTCTTACAATGATTTTATTATGCGGGCGGTTGCAATCGCTCTCGAAAAGTACCCGATGATGACGGGTCAGCCGGCCGGCGATACCATCCAATTGGCCAACAACATCAACATCGGCCTGGCAATCTCTGTGCCGGATGGCTTAGTTGCGCCTGTTATCAAAGGCGTCCACAAAAAAGACCTTAGACACATCGCTCACGAAAGCAAGGCCCTTGTTAAGAAAGCTCGCAGTAACAAGTTGACGCCTGCCGACCTCGAAGGGGCCTGTATTACTGTCAGCAATCTCGGCGGATTAGGTATAGAATCTTTCATTCCCATCGTTATCCCGGGCCAATGCAGCATTCTGGGTGTCGGCCAAATTACCGATACCTGTGTGCCCGCCTTTGGCGAAGTCTCGCCTGAGGGCGGACCGGATAATGACGGTTTTGCAGTGCGTAAGTTAATGAGCTTGACTCTCTCGGTGGACCACAAAGTTGCAAATGGTGTGTATGCATCTCAATTTCTGGACTTCGTAAGAAAGCTGCTCGAAGATACCTCCACATTTGTATAATCAATTGAGGTTTTCGCATATTCATATTACAATAGAACATTATAGTTTTTGATAAAGCTAAAAGAAGGAGCATTTACTATGGCAAAAAAAATCGAAACCGTATGCCTGCCGAATATAAAAAAGGCTACGCCCAAAGTCCCTGTTATTGGTGTTTTTGCAACCAGCGACCCGCGAATCGACAAGCAAAGCCGAATTCGCTGCCAGAACATCGTAAAAATGGCTGCTGATACTATCAGTGGCTCTGTGGTTTTGCCGGATAAGACAGCAGTGCCGGTGGTTTATTCTACAGTGCTGATAGACGGCGAAGCACAAGCCGACATCGTCGCCCAGCAGTTCCGCAAGGCCGGCGTCGATGTTTTAGTATGTGTCCCCGATACCTGGGCATTTCCACAGCTTACAACTATTTCGTTGCTGCAGCAGTTTCCGTCGAATACACCGATAAACATTACCTGCGGCAACAGTGGCCCCAAGCCGGGCGTGGTCTACGCCCATGCGCTAAATGGCGCAATCAGCCAATACGGCCGGATAGTTACCTTAAATGTCGGCACCTGGCCGGATACCGGCGCCAATCCGAAAATGACCGAACAAACCGCAAAGAATCTAATCGACTGGTGCTACGCTGCAGTAACCGCTGTTGGCCTGCGCGGACGAAGGGTGGTAATCCTCGGCCACGACTCGATGGGAATGGAAACGGCTCTGGCTCATATTCTGCCGACAAGGAACACCTTTGGCCTCGAAATTACTCGCCTGGATATGAAACTTTTGGCAGATATGCTGAATAAAAAAGCATATAACGAAAAAGAGCTTAAGTCATTGCGACGCTGGATTGACAGATTTGTAGGAAAACGCCTCCAGCTTCGCAACGAATCGGACAGCGAGCGATTTAATATGAGTTTGGCAATGTACTTAATCGTTCGCGACCTGATGGCTGACTTAAACGCCGTCGGCGGCGGATTTATGAGTCAGCTGGAATGGGGGAGTGACCCGCGAGGTATCCCCCTTCCGGTAGCTGATGTTATGGAGTCGTTCTTTAACAGCACCTTCGACCATAACGGCCGCAAAGCCCCCCTGCCTTATGCCACAGAAGCTGACGTTCAGGGACTCCTAACAATGCTGTTTATGACATATCTAAGTGGCGGAAACCCTCCTCTGTTTATGGACTTTAGAAAAGTATGGGAACCCTGGGAAATCAAAGCATTAGCTGAAAAAATCGCCGTTAAAGGACTCGATAAAAAATCAGATTGGTTCAACAAAGGTTTAGTTGATGGTGATAATTCCGGCAGTGCCTCGTTCGATTGGGCGGCAAAACCGGGAGCATCAGTCAAAGAAATTATGGCAGGCGTGGGAATGCCGCTGGCCGATGAGTTCTACTTCCCGGGAGGCGGCAATTCAGTTACGTTTATGACGCCGGCCGGAATCGAAGGTATTGCCGCTCGAATGGTTTATAGTGCCCTTAACGGTATGTTCGGTCTGATTTGGGACCAGGCTCATACAACTGAAGTGCCGCAAAAGCTCGGTCAGGCAATGTGCCAGTTGACTACACCGACCTGGCCGCATACTTTCGTCGTTCCGAAATATGCAAGTATGGTTGAGTATAAGCAGTATCCGCCGGCTAACCATTTCCATATGACCTGGAACTTACCGGTTGCTCGTCTGCAATACTGGATGGATTTGATAGGGGTGCTAAGCGTTACGCCTTGGGCAGCCCGGCCAAAATTTATCGAAGGTGTCGATAGACCTCAGCCGTTGATTCATCTGATAAATAGCGGCGAGAACACCTGCAAAGCACTGAGAGCTCGCCATTGAACGGGATACACTCTGTGATATTATTTTGAGACAGCCGGCAAGTCTTTACGGCGTGCGACTGCTCCATAGTACGCTACAACAACAAAGCATATCAGCGGCAGCACGAAGGAAGCACGTGTGCTCGATAGAGTCATAAAGCCCAAATTAAATGCATTCATATCCATGATATAGGCCTGTAACGGCGGCATGATAGACCCACCGCCAATGGCCATGATTAGTCCGGCAGCCCCCAGCTTCGCGTCGTCACCAAGCCCCTTTAGGGCAATCCCGTAGATGGTTGGGAACATCAGAGACATGCAGGCAGACACTGCAATAAGGCAATACAGGCCTGTCATTCCCTGAATAAAAATCGTGCCGAGAGTTAACAGCCCGCCGCCAACAGCTAAGCTCGCCAGCAAACCGCCCGGACTGAAGTATTTAAGCAGATATGTGCAGATGAAACGGCTGCTGCAGAAAATTGCCATCGCAACGATATTATAACCTTGGGCTGTTTCCGCAGACATACCCAGCTCATTCATTGCGTACTGGATTATGAAGGTCCAGCACATAATCTGAGTACCCACATAGAAGGCTTGCGCAACAACGCCCCCTATATATTTTTTGTTGGCAAACAGGCGTTTCAGCGTAGGTCCGAGGTTCAAATGTGCCCCTTCCTCACCTCTGCCCATCGGCATCTTGGATAGCAGGAAGATTACAAGAACCGCCAGAACGACCAGGCCAATCGCCACATAGGGACCGCGCAGGACAGTCAGGTCATGGACCTGGATAGCCTTCAGTTGTTCCGGAGCGGTGCCCAGGAGGGCCCGACGCCCCACTTCCGATGTCTCGTCAAGCTTGGCTAATATCAACTTCTGTGCCACAAACATCCCTGAAAGAGAGCCTATTGGATTGAAGGACTGGGCAAAATTTAACCGCCGCGTAGCCGTTTTTTCAGATCCCATTGAAAGGACATAGGGATTAGAGCTGGTCTCCAAAAAAGACAGACCGCACGTCAGAACAAAGTATGACAGCAGAAAGGCCCAGAAGGCCATCATCATACCGGAAGGAATGAACAGTAGCGATCCCAGCGCGTAAAGTAAGAGCCCAACAAGAATGCCGGCTTTGTAGCTAAAGCGCCTGATAAAAAGTGCTGCCGGGATGGCCATCACGCAATAACCGCCGTAAAAGGCGAACTGAACCAGTGAGCTCTGAAAGTGACTGATAAGCAGGATTTCTTTGAAAGCTGCCACCATGGGGTTGGTAACATCGTTGGCAAAACCCCACAGCGCGAATAAAGAGGTAACCAGAATAAAAGGCCATAGAATATGGTACGGAATCACCCGTGCCGATTTCTCGTGCCCATTACTATTGGAAATAGAAGTTTCTGTCATGGTCAACAACCTTTCATTAAGCTATTCAATATCTAACGGCTTAATCGCTGTCCAGTTTGAGCCATTATCCGTGGAATATTCGATTAGAACATCACTTATAGAGCCGGTACTTGTCCAATTAACATCGTATGTCGTACCCGCAGTCAAAACCTCCCCGCCATTAGGGTCAAGCAGCAAAAGCGAAGATGGTGGTTCTTGGGGCTCCCCCCGGGGCGCGTTCCCCCTCCTCCTGGTCCTCCATAAGCTATCGAACTCAGCAACAGCATAATTACTAAAGTAGTCATCCTCTTTTTCATTTTCATATCCTCCGAAAAATTGTTAATTCTTTTTGTTTATGGTTTTTGCCGATACAGACATAGATTGAGTTGACTTAATAGAAGTGCTTATTCTCACCTCCTAAAAATAGTATCTCTTTTATCGTGAATCTCTTCCGGCAGAAGTTTCTGTTTCCCGTAATTTCTGCGTCACAATAACCCTACTTTCAACCCTGTTATGGGCTTTGCCTCTCTAATGATGTCAACGTCTCATAATAACACTAAACAAAAGACAAAACAAGAGAAAAAAGTAAAAAAATAGAGGCATAAGGGATGCTCGATTCTTGATACTCGATGCTCGCTTCCGCCGTCGCTAAAGCTACGGCGGACAAGCCGGCGGACAAGTCGCGGGGCCTATATTTTTTCTTATAAGAGAATCCTTTTAGAGGGAAGCTACAATTTCAGCTAATTTAGCTTTTACCTCAGAAGATACCGTCTTTGGTTTAAGTTCGGCGTATTGCATAGTTTTTTCCCGAGCCAGTTGATAGGTGTCTTTGGCGCCGTTGGCCTGCCAGGAGGCAAAAGGACCGCTGACAGATATTTGGGGCTTAATGTATTCATCGGAATGGAGCCAATTCAAGGTATGGTCGGTAGTAAGGTATGTTTCACCCCGCGGGCCGATTTTCTTTATCAAGTCTTTAGCGATGGTCTCCTTGTTGACTTTGATTCCCGCCCTGATTCGCTGGGAAATAGCGGACATCTCATCATCCATAATTAACTGCTCGTGGCTGAAAGTCAGTCCTGTTGCGAACATTCCGCAATTGACGATTAAGTCGTTACCGGCAGCAACGGAACAAAACAGGCTGAGGCTTTTTTCCCACGCATTCTGTTCATCGTGCGCATGGTTGTCTGAGTTCGGCGCGGTGGTATGGGACGGCACTTTATAAAAACGGGCCAACTGTGCCCCGGCAATGCGACAGATAGTCGTCTCCGTTGAGCCAACCAGTGCTGCACCTGTCCTCATATTGGCAGTCGTCCAGGAATTGGCGTACATCACTTTGGTGCCGGGCCTGAGCATCTGTATCATAATTAGTCCGGCCAGACATTCCGCATTATTCATTGTCAGTAAACCCGCTAAAGTATATGGTGCCGATATCCCTGCGATGGGTTCCGGCAGCACAGTTATGGGGACTCCTGTATCGACGGTCTCTAAAATGATATCGATAACAGGTCCTTCCCAGAACAGCGGACTGGTTGGTGATACCTGGCTGATTCCATATACCTGTGTTTTGATATCTCCGGCAAAAGCTGCTTTCAGAAGTTCTATGCAATATCGATTTTCCTTTGCCGTATAGCTGGAAAAATAAACGGGTTTTCGACAGTTTTCTATACAGGCCTTCACTCCATAAAGCAACGGCGCTGTCGGGTCAGGAACATCCTGCGGCATTACAGGAATGCCAATTACATCAATATGCTCCAACTCTTCGCAAATACGTGCACAAAGCTCGACATCTGCAACCGTAGAGGGACGTGTTTCACCTGTTTCGCTGTCAACCCAGAATACGGCATTATGCCCGGCCGCAATTTTCGGCTCTCCGTCTCCCAAAACAAAGGCAAAATTTCCTTCGCGATTATACACTTCAAACTGCGGCGGAATTGTGCTTAGTGAATCTTCAATACAGCTCCGGCTAAAACGTACAATTTGACTATCCAGGTCAACATCAAGCCCTTTTCCCTTGAGGAATGAAAGCATCCGCCCATTCAAAATTTTTACGCCGCACTGCTCAAGAATATCTAACGAAGCTTCGTGGATTTTTTTTATATCACTCTTTGAAAGAACACACAGCGTTGACAATTTCATAATGTTAATCTCCTTTTTTGACACCTAATTTTTACCAGAAAATCGCAAAGAGGGTGATAAACACAATCAGCAAAATCACCCACCAAAGCAGGATTCTTTTGTACCAGGGGTAATTTCCTGCGGTTTCGGCCTCGGGCAAACGTAACATCGAGGGTTTCCACATCCACTTATCAATTTTTTCCTGACTGGGAGCCGGTTTAAGATAGGCCATCACAACATGAAAAGCAGTGACAGGAATGAGAAGTAAGCCAGCCGTATTAAAGGCATTAAAATGAACGTCGAAACGGTGCAAAAAGTAAGGCAATAACGTTAACGGCAAACACAGCAGTAACGTTGCAGTGGCAGAGAATTCGTTAGCTCTTTTCCATAGCAAAGCAAAGACAAAAACTACAACGACTGGAACAGCCATGAAGAACCAACATTCCTGAAAGTAACCAAAAATCGACTCCCAACTGGCTACCACGGGTGCCCATAATACACTCATCAGCAGTAGCAGTGTTGACGATATTCTTCCAAATCGAATCATATTCCGATCATTTGCCGATTTGTTCCAGTATCTTTTATAGAAGTCCATCGTAAGCACCGTGGAACAGGAGTTTACCAGCGAATCTATGGTGGACATAATCGCCCCCATCAAGCCGGCAAAGACCAGGCCCCTTAATCCAAAGCCGAGCGGACCAATCAATGCGCTAACCACCCGTGGATAGGCTTTATCCGGGTTCTCGAGATCAGGAAAGAGTCTATAAGCAATCAGGCCGGGAAAACAAACAGCAAAGGTCAGAAATATCCCGAGAAAGGCAGAGAACAAAACGCCCGCTCGAGCATGCCACTCGTTCCTCCCACCTAAAATACGCTGGTTGATATATTGGTTTGTTGCATAATACCAGACATTGGTGGATAAAAAGAGCACCGCCATACCCGTCCACGGCAGTACCGGATGGTTGGCAGGCAGCACCATATGAGCCCTGTCTCCTGTGCCTCGAATGGCTTCCCAGCCGCCGACTTTATCAAGACCTAAGAAGAACACCAGCAGCCCTCCCACCAACAGGAGAATTCCCTGAAAAACATCGGTCCAAACCACAGATGCCAGTCCCCCCGCGATGGTGTACGCACCGGTAACAGCCGCCAGAATTACGACTGCCAACCACAGGTTGAACCCAAAAATTGTATAAATCGCCAAGCCGCCGGCATATAGAACCCCGGCCAAGTTGATGAAGACATATGACAAGACTGTGATTACAGCAAAGACTATACGGGTCGACGAACCAAAACGGCGCTCCAGATATTCAGGCATAGTACTGATGCGCCTACGGAGATAGAGCGGCACAAAAAAAACCAGCATAATTGTTATAGCAGGGAAGATTCCCCACTCCCAATTGGATACCGCTATTCCATAACGATAGGCGAAGCCCACTTCTCCAATAAACTGTTCGGTAGAAATACTGGAGGCCATTATGGAAAAACCAATAGCGAACCAGGGCAAGTTGTCCCCGGCCAGAAAATAACCTATAGCCGTTGCCTTTTCTTTCCGGGCCACCCAGAAGCCGATTAGTAAAATGGCAATCATATAAGAAAAGAATACTACGTAATCTGTAAGATTAAGACTCATGGCTGATGCTCCATCCTATATAAACTTAACTGTCAAATATTGCTCAAACGGCTATTGCAGGTACTTTAGCGTCTCGCGAAGCGACTCTTCATCATCAATTGAGGGCATATACTCCAAGCCGAAAATGCCTTTATAACCGAGTTTTTCAATCTGACTCATTACGAATGGGTAATTCGTTTCGCCTTTATAAAGCTCGTTTCTGCCCGGAACGCCCGCAGAATGGAAATGCCCGATGACATCGATATTTCTCTCGATATGCTTAACCAGATTACCTTCCATAATTTGCATGTGATAACAGTCGAAGAGCAGCTTCATCCGAGCAGAGCCGAGCTTTCGACATATCTCAGCACCCTTATCGCTGCTGGTCAGCCAATAGCCCGGGTGGTCATACGTAGTGTTCAACGGCTCCAGCAGGAGTGTTATACCGGTGTTTTCCGCCAGTTCAACGGTGGCCTTAAGTCCGTCCATAACCGACCGCATCATTTGCTCATCATTCATCCCTTTAACCACATTACCCGTGCAAACAATAGTTGCTGGAATCTGAGCGGCTTTATTAAATTCTAATGTAAAGCGGGTTCTTTCAAGCCACTGCTGCCTGTTGTCAGGATTGGTCAGGCCGCCGCCGATAGAACCGTCCGGCGCACCGATAACCGTGTTGGTAATCTTTACATTGTTTTCCCGCGCAATCTTTGCAAGCTCCTCGCCCCTGCCCTTGAAGCTCATATCCACAAACCACATTTCAACGTTCTTGAAACCAAGCGCTGCGGCTTTCTTGATGCGTTCTTCAAACGGCAATTTTGTAAATGCCATTTCTATGCACAAACCAAGTTCCATTTTAACTGCTCCCTTCATCAAATATAAGTTTACTTGAGTATAGTTCGCAGCACCTTATTGATACCGCTGGCTATCGCAGCACAGTCCCTGTCGGAGTAATTGTAATCGATGTCCACCATAATCGCCCGTGACAGAAGGTCGAGTGTGCGAGGACACATATCGCGGGAGTACTTTGGCAGCTCATTAGCTGGCACTGCGCTCCAGGGCAATCCATCTGAAGCTACTGTTTTCTTGTCCAAAATATGCTCCCAGTAGGAGAATATATGCCAATCTCTTATCTTTGAGTTATAGATTCCGCCGGCGGGTACCCCTTCCGCTTGAAGGCATTTAGTCGCCGTGCGAGTAGCATCGGCATCCGGCAGGAACATTACCAGACAGATTCCCGTATCTCCCGCCTCATCGGTCAAACGACGGAAACTCAGACCCAGGAAAGTCTCGATAGAAGCTTTAATCTGCTTCTTGACCCGCCGATAGCCTGCGAGCATCTTATCAGCCCTGCGTATTTGAGCCAATGCCACTGCACCTTCCAGCTCGCTCATTCGATAATTTTCCCCGCAGAACAATTCACCTTCCCGCCTTTCTTTTGCAAAACGGTCGGGACGCCAGCAGGCAGCACAATCATGCCAGCTTTGCGCCCTGGTATAAAGCCATTCATCATCGGTGGTGATAAAACCGCCTTCGCCGCTAACAATGATTTTGTAGTAATCGAAGCTGAAACACCCCATAGTGCCAATACTGCCAAGACGTTTGCCGCCGAATGAACCGCCGCCCGCCTGGGCAACGTCCTCAACCACAGGTATGCCTTTTTTATTGGCAATATCCATAATAGCATCCATCTGAGCGGGAGCACCTCGCATATGAACCGGAACGATGGCTTTTGTCCGCTTAGTTATTGCTTTCTTAATCGCCCTCGGGTCCAAACATAAAGTTTCATCAACGTCAACGATTACGGGAATCCCGTTCGAAGAAGCTGCTGTCGCTGATGTTGCGAAAAAGGTATAAGCTGGGACTATCACCTCATCGCCCGCTCCGACACCGAGCGCTCGGTAACTGGCAACCAGAGCGGAAGTACACGAGTTGACTGCTAAACAATATTTCGTGCCGACCAAATCCAACATAGCTTTCTCCGCCGCAACAACCTTACTCGGCTTAGGATTGTAGTATCTAAACAGATGCGGCCCTTTCAAGTTGGCTTCGTTTTCGATGATATCCCTGATTTTATTGCGATTCTCCGGGCTGAATTCCCACATATCCAGGATTTCCAGAAGTTCTTCAGCACCGATCTTTGTCGGGAATGGCCCAAGTTCCGGAACGGCTTTGTGTCCGCCGTCAATTGCCAATTTCTCCATACTCACCTTCTATTCCTTTCAAATCAGTATCTTGGTGGGTCCATAACGGTTATCTGCTTTACGGCTCGTTTACCCAGATTGACAAGGCGATGTTTAAATCCGGCCTTGATATAAAATGAATCTCCTTGCCTGAGGTTCCACTGACCTTCTCCTTCTATTTCCATTCGTGCCGGGCCACCGGATAGAATAACGCCTCCGACGTCACAATCGTGCACTTCCCACTCGCTTTTCGACTCTGAAGGGGCGATAGTCTCGTGGATTATCTCAAACCTCATATCCGGGCGTTTGGGAAGCAGGAAAAGATATTCTCTGTCTTTGTCCGCAACGCTGCGCATCTGTTTAGAATAAAAAACTGGCGATTCTGCGTCTTCTGCTGAGCCGGCAAAAAATTCCGCAAAATCGGTTCCCAAGGCCTTTAGAACCTTGTGCAGAGTTGCCAAGGTAGGGCTGCTGTCACCCTTTTCGATGGCCGTAAGTGAGGCCGGTGAGATATCCGCCAGACGACACAACTGACGCAATCCGATGCCGGCTTCGGTCCTAAGGCGGCGAAGGGTTCTGCCCAATTCTTTCTGAACCATAACAAAAAAGTTCATTAAATAAGTGTTTACTATTCCAGACAAACTGTTATCGTAAACAATAACAGCGTGTTCAAGAATCGTCAATGTTTTTCTATAAGAGATTCTTGAGTTTTTCACTTTCTATCGGTTTGGTACAAAAGCCGCCGAAATGAAAACGCATTGACATAGTGCTCAAAATGTTGCAAATATGTAAACTGCTGAAATATGGTTGATTCGATTATTTTTCGGGAATAGTGATTTGTTTTTGAAATGATAAAAAATGGCTATGGATGTAATGATTCTAAATACAGCAGTGGTGGATTTCAGAAGTGCTGATTTTCATTTTGTCGAGGTATTAGTAGGCCAAGGGGGTTTGGCCAAATGCAAAACCCAAGATATGCCGGACTATTCGCAAGAGCAACTTAGACAGCGGATTGAGCAGGGTTCTGCTACTGCCGGCGGGCCGGGCAATTCGGCTCCCTTGATTGCCAGAGCGGGTTTGAATGTAGCGGTAGGAGTTAACTTGGGCAAAGGAGATTACGATGGTTTGGATGCACAGGGGAGGTTTTTCTCTGATGTAATGACGGCTAATAACGTCGATATGTCCCAGACCTTTTTTCATCCTGAATTGCCTACCGGAACTACATTTATTTATGAAAAAGGCGCAAAAGAGCGAGGCGGCATTGCCTACTTCCCTAACGCCAATAACGACTTTGATTTTGGACATTTTAAGAAGGCCGTCGCCCGCTTAAATCCTAAAATCCTTTACTATATGTATTCCGGCCTTTCAGACAAAGGCGATGCGAACAGCGGCAGAGACCTGGCGGAGTTCATTAAATGGTCCCGCAAAAAAGGAATTGTCACCATTGTTGATAGTCACACCCTGACAAGTGAACCGCAGAAGCTGATTAGTTCGGGCACGCCGGTAGCCGAATATAAACTTCTAATTCCGCTCTTACCTGAGGTTGACCTGTTCTTTACTTCTTCTGATGAAGGCAAAATGATAGAGAATACCCTCGGGACACCGCGTGATTGGGCTGCTTTTGATGAGAATGATAACAACCTGCGTTTTATGGATTTTTTGACAGAACGATTCTGGGGAAAAGACGGCAGGACCAGAATGTTTGGCGTTACGATTAGCAACGGCGCCTATGAAACACATATATTGCCTGATGGTCAAATCGAAGGCCCAACCAGGGTAGAATCCAGGTTCATGGTCGGCGATGTTGTTGACTTGGTTGGCGCAGGTGATTCATTCAGGGCCGGTCTCATTACTTACATTGCCCATAATCTGGATGAGTTTAAGGCCGGCAATATGGACTTTACCGAGGCAGTCCAGATGGGCAATCTCTTCGCAGCTCTCTATATTAAAGCCCCGCTTGGTGACCGTTACGTCAATATTAAAAATTATGAAAAGATGCTAAACGTGGTGGGCAGCGGAGTAATCTATAACGATTTCAACGAATTAATGAATGCCTTAAAATGAGCCGGGAAAACACGAACATATATAAGAATTATACTCACCGAACTGATTTTGTCATCCCCGAATGTATGCAGGCGTTGGTGGCCGCTGGTAGAGGTTTTGAGAATTTAGCGGTAAAGAAGGTGCCGGTGCCTGACGTTGGCCCCGACCAGCTTTTAGCTCGTGTAGATGCTGCGGGGGTGTGTACAAGTATAATAAAGCTAATCGAACAGGGAGAAGGTCATCCCTTCATAAACGGATGGGACATGAAAAAATGGCCTGTAATCCTCGGCGATGAAGGGTCGGTCACATTGGTAAAGATTGGGGACAATCTCAGGGATAAGTATAGAGTCGGCCGGCGTTATGCTATTCAACCGGCTGTGAATGTTGCTCCAATCCTGCATCGTGAAAGATATAAAAACAACGCTGAAGGTATGCACAAATGCGCTGTCGGCTATACACTTGGAGGCCATCTCGCACAGTACATCCGCATTCAGGAAGAGGTCCTGCAGGCTGACTGCCTTTTGCCCCTGCCGGATGATGATTTGGGTCATTTTGAGGTTTCTATGGCAGAGCCGATTAGCTGCGTTTACTCGGCTCAGCAGCGCAGTTATCACATCATCAAAGATGGACCGCACGCTGAACGTAATCCTCATCTTGGTCTGTTGCCTCAAGGCATCGCTGTTATAATAGGCGCAGGCGCTATGGGAAGAATACATGCCGAATTATCACTGCGATATAGCCCTGCCGTGTTAATCATTACCGATCTGGTACGACTGCGTCTGGATCTGACTATTAAAACCCTCGGAGAGAAGGCAAAAGCAAAAGGCACAAAACTAATCTGCGTGACCGCAGATAAATTAGCTGATACCGTTAAACAGGTTTCTAACGGGCGGGGCGCCGACGACATCATACTTGCTGCGGCAGACAATGCTGCCCAACAACTTTCTCTCACCATGCTCGCTAAAGGCGGCGTAGCAAATCTTTTTGCGGGTCTGCCTCTCGGGCAGCACATTCTAAAACTCGATGCCTTGGCTGTTCACTATGATGAAATAAAACTTGTCGGCTCCAGCGGCGGCGAACCCAGTGACATGGTAGCAACCCTTCAGGCAATAGCCGATAAACAAATAGACCCCGGCAATTACATTGCTGCTGTAGGCTCGCTCGACAGCGCAATCGATGTATTGAAGATGGTCAAAGAAAGAAAAATAGACGGCAAAGCAATCCTCTACCCGCAAATAAAACGGACGCCCCTGCAAATGATTGATTATTGGGATAAGCAAAAGGAGCAGGAGTTCCTGAACGAACGCCTGGCGAATGTCAAATGACAAAAACTGTTCTCTGGTCTCATTCTGGAAACTGCAGTAATCATAGACAACCAACACAAGAAAAGCCCCAACAACAGGCTGCCGTCCCAAATAAGTCAGATGATTTATGACAGAACATGTTTTTACAGGTTTTGGGTTTGGCCCTATTCAAGGCGGCCTGTTTGCAAATGAAGCATTTCAAAGCGGCAACTTCGGGCGCATTGTCATCGCCGAAATAGACCAGAAACTTGTTGACGCCGTTATGGCCAACAAGGGAACATATTTTGTCAATGTCGCAAAAACCAACGGCATTGAAGTTGTGAGGATTAACAATGTTGAACTGTTAAATCCCTGTGTTGAGGCTGACAGAAATATCCTGCTTGACGCCCTAAGCGAATCAACCGAGATAGCAACCTGCCTGCCATCTGTGTCATTTTATACTATGAAAGACAATATTGTTGCGCTCCTGTTGGCACAGGGCCTGCAAAGAAGCAAAGCCAACGCCACAATCATTTATGCTGCTGAAAATAACAATCGCGCAGCCGAGATACTTCAAGATGCTGTCACCAAAGAATTGTCTGCCGCTCTTGGCAACAATGTGCAGTTCCTCAATACCGTTATAGGCAAGATGAGCAGGGCCGTTATCGACCAAGGCGAAGTTGAACAGTTGAAGCTGACACCGATTGCTCCGGGTCTAAGCAAGGCGTTTCTGGTTGAGGAGTTTAATCGAATACTTGTTACACGATGCAAGATAAACGGTTTCGTACCCGGCATTGAAGTTTTCGTCGAAAAAGAGAACCTCCTGCCCTTCGAAGAAGCAAAACTCTACGGCCACAATGCCATTCATGCCCTGCTTGCGTATCTCGGCATGGCTAAAGGTTACAAAAAGATGACCGAGCTTAAAAATGATGCCGACTTAATGAAAATAGCATTAAAGGCGTTTTTAAATGAATCAGGCGCTGCCCTAATAAAGAAATATTCCGGCCTCGGTGATGAACTCTTTACTGAGCCAGGCTATAGACACTACGCTAATGACCTGCTTGAGCGAATGACGAACCCATATTTGCAAGACACAACTATCAGAGCAGGTCGGGACATAGTCCGCAAGTTAGGCTATAATGACCGGATTTTCGGAACGATGACGTTGGCTCTGGAGTATGGAATTGAGCCTGTAAATATGGCTATGGGGGCCGCCGCCGCTCTTTGCCAATTGCTTGTCAATGCGGAGAAAAATAACCTCCCCGAGCATTTGTGTTTTAATGACTGGCAACAACTCTCCGCAGAAAAAATCCAGGAACTCCTAATATGGCTGTGGGGCGGGCAGGGCGGCCAACACCACCAAAAACTAACCGAACTTGTTTACCAAGCTTTGCCAAAGCTCATGGCATTACTACAAGCCATTTCATAACCTAAAAGCTTATCTATTTTAAACTTGCGCCACGAAAGAACTTATGTAAACTTTTAACAAAATCGGACGTTTTCAAGGAAAGTTGCAAATAGTTGGTCAGCAGGGCAAATCGGCTTTGAAGCTGCGCCGTTTTTTGTGGCGGATAATTAGTCAAAAAACGCAAATATCCTCAAGAATTCCGGCATTTTTACGTCCTATATATATGCGAGAAAAATATGCGAAAATCACCAAATAAACGTATTTGTTTTTAATGAAATTGCCTTTTTGATATGCCGATAGCTTTTTATGGCTAAATTGACCACAACAATTGGTGTAAGTGAGATTTTACCCGGAAGATTATTACGCACTTTGAGAAGCCGTGGAATGAAAATTAAACTCTATATTTTTATCGTTTTAGTTCTGATTTTGGTTCTGGTATGCCCGGCGGCAGAAGTGCAGTCCGATTCACCGCAGAGCCAGGAGTACCAGACCAAGGCAGCGTTCTTATATAATTTTGCCAAGTTTGTGGATTGGCCTGAACAAAAGGTCAAGGGTAAGACTGAGCCGATGACATTAGGTATTATCGGAGAGGACCAGTTTGGTGACGCATTCGAACTGCTTAAGCATAAACAGATTAAGGGCAGGAACGTCATAATCGAGCGGTTTAGCGGGTTCGATGAATTCAAAGAAACCGTCGGGAGAAGTAAAGCTGAACTGGCCCTGAAGATTGAGACCCTGAGAAGGTGTGAGCTGCTGTTTATTTGTTCATCGGAGAATAAGAACTTCAGCGAAATCATAAATCTGATTAAGAATAACAATATCTTAACGGTCGGAGATACGAAAGGTTTTCTGGAGGTAGGCGGCATTATAAATTTCTTATCGGAGGACAAAAAGGTCTGTTTCGAAATTAATGCTGTCGCTGCCGAGCGGGCCGGGCTGAAAATCAGGTCAAAACTTTTAAGACTGGCAAAACGAGTGATTAAAGAGGAACCATCAGGCAAGGCAGAAAGCTGATTATGTCTTTTTTAGGAAATATGGCGATAAAGCATAAGCTGATACTGATTATCATGCTGACGTGCATTATTTCACTGACGCTGGCGGGGACGATATTTATTGCATGGGAGTGGAACACCCTTTGTGAGGGGATGCTGGAAAATCTGTCAACACAGGCCAGGATGATAGCAGATAACAGCAAGGCGGTACTGGCTTTCGAAGATGCCGCAGATGCCAAGGAGATGCTGCAAGTCCTTAAAGTAGATTCTTCTATTGTTTTCGGCTGCATATATAACAACGACGACAGGATTTTTGCAGTTTATTATGGTAAAGGCGCCGATAAAAGTCTTGCTCCCTCTGCGAATCAGAAATACGGCCACAGCTTTGATTTCGATAAAGGGCTGCTGACCGTGTTCGAAAGCGTTGTTCTCGACGGCGAGACAATCGGGACAGTATGTCTGCGGTCGGATTTGCAACCTATGTACTCGATACTGATTCACAATGCGGGGACAATATTTGCAGCTTTATTGATTGTGATATTGGCGGCCTATTTTATGTCGTCGCGGCTTCAAAGGATTATTTCGAGGCCGATTCTGAATTTAGCCAAGTTTGCCAAAATAGTCTCCGAAAAGAAGGATTATTCCACCCGAATCCATCAGAAAAGCAACGACGAGGTGGGCCTGCTTATAGGTTCGCTGAACGAAATGTTAGAGCAGATTCGGCAGCGTGATTCGGACCTGGTTGAGACCAAGGCACAACTGGAAGCAAGCGTGAAAAAACGCACTTCGGAATTATCGTCAACAAATACAAGACTCGAAGGGGAAGTTAAGGAACGCTCGCTGGCACAGGGCAGATTGCAACAGCATGTTAAACAGCTTAATTGTCTTTATGGTTTTAGCAAGCTCATCGAGCAGCCGAAAATTTCACCGGAGGAGATATTTCAGAAGACGGCCTCGCTGATTTGTAAAGCATATCAGCATCCTGAGCTTACCTGCGCAAGAATCCTATTCGACGGGGTACCCTATAAAACAGATAATTTTGAAAAGAGTGAATTTAGTCAGTATGCCGACATCAAGGTATATGGAGATAAAGCCGGGGGCATCGAGGTTTACCATCTCGGAGAAAAAGACGAAGATGACGAAAGCCCGTTCATTAAAGAAGAACGCGATTTGTTAGATACGATTGCAGAGCACTTAGGCACGATAGCCGGTCGCAAGAGAACAGGGCAGAAACTGGAATTGTTCCGAAATCTCATAGACAGGTCAAATGACTTCATTTTTATAGCTGAGCCCAAATGGGGGCGCTTTCTGGACGTAAATGATAAAGCATGCGCCATCCTCGGATACACGCGGGAAGAACTGCTCGGTATGGCCGTTAAAGACATCGAGGAAAATATAGAGGATGATTTTTTATGGCAGGAGTACGTCAAGGAACTCAAAGTTGAAGAAGATATTGTCAGGGAAGGCCGGTACAGGTGCAAAGATGCAGCGACATTCCCGGCAGAGACAAGCTTAAAACTGGTACATCAGGAAAAAGAGGACTATATAATAGCAATCGGGCGCGATATTACCGAGCGTAAAGAGGCGGAAGAAAGACAAGCCGAGCTTTTGAAGGAGGTGGAAAGCGCCAATCAGGAATTAACGGATTTCGCATACATAGTCTCGCATGATTTGAAGGCGCCGCTGCGCGGGATTAAGACCCTGGCCGACTGGCTCCTGGCGGATTATGCGGACAAATTTGACGAGGAGGGGAAGGAGCAGATGGATTTGCTTTTGTCGCGGGTGAAGCGGATGCACAATTTGATTGACGGAGTGCTTAAATATTCAAGGGTCGGGCGTATAAAGGAAGAGCAGGTCCAGGTTGACCTCAATGAGCTTGTCGTGGATGTTATAGATATGGTAGCTCCGCCCGATAACATTTCGATTACAATCGAAGAAGAGCTTCCCATGATAGAGTGTGAAAAAACGCGTATTATGCAGGTATTTGAGAATCTGCTGAGCAATGCCGTGAAATATATGGATAAGCCGCAGGGCAAAATAAAAGTCGGCTGCGTCGAGGATGACAGCTTTTGGAAATTCAGCGTCGCCGACAACGGCAAGGGGATAGAGGAAAAACATTTTGAGAGGATTTTCAAGATATTCCAAACGCTGTCATCCCGGGACGAGTTTGAAAGCACCGGCGTCGGCCTTACCGTGGCAAAAAAGGTTGTGGAGTTATACGGCGGTAAAATCTGGGTCGAGTCAGAACCGGGTGCGGGAAGTACGTTCTTCTTTACATTGCCAAAGAAAGATTCGGAGGTTAAAGATGCGAAGCTCGAAGCCCATACTGCTTGTTGAAGACGATAGTGTCGATGCAATGACGGTTGAGCGGGCGCTAAAGGACATTAAGGTCACAAACCCGTTAATCCACAGAATCAACGGTAATGATGCGATGGAGTATTTGAAGGGCCAGGGCAATGACAAGCCCTGTGTAATCCTGCTGGACCTGAATATGCCGAATATGAACGGCATTGAATTCTTGAAAGTCGTAAAAGCCGATGACGCATTAAAAAAGATACCTGTCGTAGTTTTAACTGCATCGAAAGAGGTAAATGACAAGATTAACAGTTTTGCATTGAGTGTAGCGGGTTATATGCCCAAACAGGGCGATTACAAAAGGTTCGTCGAGACGATTAAAATGATTGATTTGTACTGGACATTGAGCGAATTACCAGATGGAGAATAAGACAATGGAAGACAGAAAATACAGAATTTTACTTGTGGAAGACGACAAATTAGACCAGGCAGCCTTTAAGAGGATGGTCAAAGAAGAGAAGCTTCCTTATGACTGCACCACGGCCGGCTCTGTTTCAGAAGCCCAAAGCAGGCTGGGTTCCGAGCAGTTTGATGTTGTAATCGCCGACTACTCGCTTGGGGACGGCACGGCGCTCGATGTTTTGGACTCGGCGAAGAATACCCCTGTTATACTCGTCACCGGCGTCGGCGACGAGGAGACAGCCATCAAGACCTGGAGGGCCGGTGTTTACGATTACCTGATAAAAGACGTTGAACGCAGCTACCTGCGGGCAGTTCCGGTATCGATAAAGAATGTCATCAAGCACAAGGAAACGGAAGCGAAGGCACAATTGCTGTCGGACGCCATTATGTGCACCGATGACAGCGTCTATATTACCGATATGGAGAACAAGATTATCTTCGCCAACAAGGCGTTCTGCGAGCTTTATGGATATAAAGAAGAAGAAGTCATAGGCAAGGATGCCAATATTCTCTGGATGGAAAAACCTCAGGGCGAGGGGACAAGAAGCGTTTTCCAGATTATTAAAAGCGCCCGGGAAGTCGGGTTCTACCACAAACGAAAAGACGGCACCTTGCTGCCGATTTCTCTTTCGAGGTCGATTATCAGGAACGCAAGCGGAAAAGAAGTGGCGGTTGTCGGAGTAGCTCACGATATTTCAGACCGTATTCTCGTAGAGGATGAACTGCGAACCGCCAATCTCGAATTGAAGGCACGAAATCAATTGAGAAGCAAGCTTGCCGTTTCGGTTTCGGACGAATTAAAGACGTCACTGGATGAATTGAGGGCTGTTATCTGCGATATCGAGGCAGCCGTTCGGGACAAGCTTGGTTCCAAATTAAAAGGGAAGCTGGAACTGGCCGGGAAAAACATCAACACCGTTACGGGGCTTGTCGGCGATTTTCTTGACATTTCACGAATTGATGCAGGGCAAATGAAGCTGGAGCCGACCAGACTTGACCTTAACCTGCTCATCCCGGAAGTTCTGGAAGGGCTGTCACCGCCTGCAGGTCGAAAACATATTACACTGGAAAACTCTGCGTGTGATTGCGAGCTTGTTATTGAGGCGGACCGTAACAGAATGATACAGATACTGACTAATCTTGTTAGTAATGCGATAAAGACCGCTGCTGAAAATGGTCATATCAGCATACGGGCAAAAGATGCCGGCAAAGAGATTGTGGTGGAGGTGGAAGACGACGGCCCGAGCATCGAAAGCGGCGAGATAAAAAAGATTTTTGACCGTTTTGACCGGATTAAAAAGCAGTTGCATTGCGACGAAAAAGGTTCGGTGCTGGGTCTGCCGATAGCCAAGAAGCTGGTTGAAATGCACGGCGGGTATATATGGGTTGAAAGCAGGGAGGAACGAGGAAACACTTTCTGCTTTGCCCTGCCGAAACCGAAGGAACAGGATATAGCGGTTTCCGCTGCAATGCAGGACCAGATGCAAGCGAAAGATTGAACATAACGACGAATGCAATTGGCAATTATGGGGGTATTTGCTGCGAACAGGCCATAATGGGGGTTTGTAGTGCCGTAATAAGCAATTATCACATTGGTTATTTTCAATGGGGGCATTTGAAAAATGGGGGCATCACAGAAAGATACAGTCCGACGGATTATCATAATTGACGACAACAGCGATATCTACAGGGACTTTAGAGCGATTTTGTGTGACGATGCAAACTCGGCAGATATAGATAAACCGGAGTCGGAAATTTTTGACGAACAAGCCCATAAAAAGGTGGCCAGGAACAGATATGAGCTTGACTACGCATCGCAGGGAAAAGAAGGAGTTGAAAAGATAAGACAATGTCTTTTAGAAAATCGCCCGTTTATGCTTGCCTTTGTTGATATGCGAATGCCCCCCGGGTGGGACGGCCTTGAAACTATAGAACATATCCGGAAAGTTGACCCCGGTATTCAGATTGTAATATGCTCCGAAAACGCGAATTATTCCCGGGAGGCAATCATCAGGCGCTTTGGAAGGAGTGATAATCTGCTGATTCTGAAGAAACCATTTGATATAGCTGATGTATCTCAGATAGCCAATGCGATGACCGAAAAGTGGATACTGGCAAAACAGTCGGCTTCGAATGTAAGCAAGCTGGAAAAGATGATTAGGGAGAGAACTCAGGCCTTAATACAAACGAACGAGGAATTCAAACAGGAGATTGCCGACCGCAAGTGTGTGGATGAGAAACTGCGAAGGAACAGGATGGAACTCTATAAACGAACCAAATTCCTCAGCCGTGTTCTGGAATCTTTGACCTATCCTTTTTACGTCATCGATGCCAATAATTACAAAATTCAGATGGCTAATTCCGCCGCTTATCCCTGGGCAATGTCCGGAGAAATGACCTGTTATATGCTTTCGTGCGGACAGAATAAACCTTGTGACGGCAAAGACCATCCCTGCCCGCTGGAAGAAATCAAAAGAACACAAGAGGCGGTGACGGTAGAGCACATTCATCAGGATGAAGATGGAAAACATCGGCATATCGAATTTCACGCTTATCCTGTTTATGATGCTGCGGGGGACATTTCCCAGATAATCGAATATCAAATCGATGTCACCGACCGTAAAGATGCGGAAGAAAAGACAAAGCAGGCGGCTGCGGAATGGAGAACAACCTTCGATTCAATCACAGATTTAGTTTCTATACACGACAAAAACTTCAGGATAGTAAGAGTAAACAAGGCTTTCGCCGATGCCTTGAAAATGGAGCCTAAGGAGATTATCGGCAAGACCTGCTATGAAGTAATCCACGGAACAAAAGAGCCGCCGCCGGATTGCCCTCATAAACGGGCGGTTGATACGAAGCAGCCGCAGAGAAAAGAGCTATTTGAACCGTCTCTGGGATTGTATCTTGAGGTTTCGACTTCGCCTATATTTGATAAGGACGGTAATTTTACCGGGTCTGTTCACATTACTAAAGATATTACTGTTCGTAAACAAGCAGAGGAAACTCTGCAGGAAAGCAAGAACAAGTATAGAACGCTTCTTGAGAACCTTCCGCAGAAGATATTCCTTAAAGATAAAAACTCGGTTTACATCTCCTGTAATAAAAATTACGCGAAAGATTTAGGTATTAAATCCGATGAAATCGCCGGCAGAACGGATTATGATTTCTTCCCCAAAGAATTAGCAGAAAAATATAGAGCAGATGACAAACGAATTATGGAATCCGAGCAGACAAAAGATATCAAAGAGAAGTATATCCAGCAAGGGCAGGAAATAACCGTCCATACGGTCAAAACGCCTGTTAAAGACAAATCCGGTAAAACCATAGGGCTGCTGGGCATCTTCTGGAACATCACTGATGTTGTAAAAACTAGGCAGACGTCGAGAGATTTGAAAAGAAAACCGAAGGCATCGCGTAAGGGCCTACTTATCAGAAAATGAGCTTTGGTATTTTGCCATCCCTGACGGGAGCGTGAGGACCAATCGCTCTATTGCCGTTTCAGCTTTCGTCCGGCCGGTCTTTATGGCATAATCAGTTTCCGCTAATTGCCGTAACATTGCGCCTATCTGTTCAAGAGACATCTTTCGCAGTTGTGCAAAAAAACCGTCCTTGTCATACCATATTCGCAGGCGTTCGGCAGTCTCATTTTGAGAAACACCCTTTTCAAGCAGGACTTTGGCGTCGAACAGTCTGCGGAAGTGAAAGGCAAAAGCGCCAACGACGGTGTATTCGGCAGTTTTATCTTCTGCGAACATCTTTCTCATCCGGCTTACGGCCTGAGCAACGTCTCCGCCGGTAATTGCATCGATTACAGCAAAAGCATTGAACAGGCGATTATGGCCTGTCAGTGATTCTACGTGCTGCGGTGTTATGGCCTTTTCGGCGTGTGCGAATAATGCCAGCTTGTCGATTTCGTTATACAGCAGCGGCAGGTCGTCCCCTGTCAGCTCAATCAGGAGCCTGGCTGCATCGCTGGTGAGCCTTTTATTATGTGCATCGTTAGCGTATCGTATCAGATAGTCCGGCAACTGCCAGGGCTTGGGGGATACAATGTTGAGCAATTCGCCGACCTTCGGCAATCTCCTGGCCAGCTTGGTGTTGCCCGGCCAACTGCTCACCGTCAGTATCAATATGCCGGTAGGAGACGGATTGTCGAAATACTTTTCGAGCAGCGGGCGGTTCTCAGAGACAAAATCATCCGCATTTTTTACAAGGACGACCCTTGTTTGCGTCAGGAACGGGAGGGTTCGCAGCTCATCCAGCACCTCGGCAACTGAGACTTCGGCAGCATCGGCATTAAAAAATCCGGTAGCCCTTTGCTGCGGTTTTAATAACCGGTCAAGGAGCTTTTCACATTCGAGGCCGACAAGGGAATCTTCTTTGCCCGCGATTACATAGATTGGCTTGTGTTTGCTGTTAAGCTCGGCTTTGGTTTTAGCCATTACTGTCGTCTGTCACGTCGTCCTGAAGTTCTTCGTCGTTATGTTCCGCTTTTTCGTTTTTAAGGTCTTGCTCGGCTGGTTCGCTGTCGGCGCCTGGTTCTTCCTGCGAATCCGCATCGTCGCAGACTATTTTCTCGGCGGCAACGAGCTTGTCGCCGGGATTCAGTCTGATTAAGCGAACGCCCTGTGTGTTTCTGCCGATGGGCCGGATTTGTTCCATACCTGTGCGAATAATTATCCCGTTGGCAGTTATCATTACCAGCTCGTCGGTGTCCTGAACGGTTTTGAGAGCGACTACTTTGCCGTTTCGGTCGGTCGTTTTAATATTTATCAGGCCGATGCCGCCCCTGCTTTGAGGACGGTAATCGTCGAGGGTAGTTCGCTTGCCGTAGCCGTTCTCACAGACCGTCAGCAGGGACGCCCCTTCCTCGGCTATCACCATAGAGATAACATTGTCTTTATTTCTAAGTTTTATACCCTTGACGCCCCGCGACACCCGTCCCATCGAGCGCACCTGTTTTTCCTCGAAGTGTATAGTCATACCCTCCCGCGTGCCGAGTATTATGTGGTCTTTGCCCGTTGTCAGTGCCACGCCGATTACGTCGTCGTTCGGGTCAAGCTTGATTGCAATAACGCCGGTAGCCCTGGGGTTGCTGTAAGCAGACAGCCTGGTCTTTTTTACCAGGCCGTTTTTGGTGGCTATGACAAGTTGGCGAGGTTCGGCGTCCTGTGAGGCTTCGTCGTCAAGTTTGCGCACGTTGATTATCGATGTTATTTTCTGGTTGCCGAGCTTCAGAAGATTTACGATATTTCTGCCTTTGCTTTGTCTCGACATACTGGGGACATCGTACACCCTCAGCCAGTAGCATTTGCCGCGGTCGGTAAAAATAAGCATATAATCGTGCGTTGAGGCAGTGAACAGGTGTTCTATGAAATCGCCCTCTTTGGTATCTGAGCCGATGATGCCTTTGCCGCCGCGGGCCTGTTTATGAGATATATCAAGCGGCATTCGCTTCACGTAACCGCTATGGCTGACTGTGACGATAACTTCCTCTTCTGCAATCAGGTCCTCGATGTCCATCTCCTGGGCCTTGGCGGTGATTTGTGTTCGCCTCTTGTCGCCGTATTTTCCCTTTATTTCGTAGATATCCTCGCGAATAATATCGAGCAGAGCCTGCTCACTGGCCAATATCGCCTCGTAGCCTTCTATCTGTTCGGTAAGCTCGGCATATTCTCCGGCGAGTTTTTTCATCTCCAGTCCTGTCAGTCTTTGCAGTTGCATTGTTAAAATCGCATCGGCCTGTGGGCCTGTGAGAAACTGGTCGGATTTGCTTTTTTCTTTGGTGAAAGCTTCAGGCAGGATTTCTTTCAGCGCAGCCGAGACCGCCAATCGCAGGGGCTTTTTCATCAGGTTCAGCTTTGCCGTCGGCGCATCTGGCGATTTTTTAATCAGCTCGATGATTTCATCGATGTCGCTTACCGCCAGGATGAGACCTTCGAGGATGTGGGCCCTGTTTCTGCATTTTCTCAGCAGGTATGTGCTTCGTCTTCGAATGATGATTTTGCGATGGTCAATGAAATACTCGAGCATCTGCTTGATGTTGAGTGTTTCGGGCTTGCTATTAACAAGGGCGATATTGGCAATGGCAAATGTAGTTTGTAAAGGCGTATAGCGGTAGAGCTTGTTGAGTATGACCTCGGCATCGGCGTCTTTTTTCAATTCGACGACGATGCGCAGGCCGTGACGGTCCGATTCGTCCCTGACGTCGGCAATCTCGGCAATCATATCGTCGCGGGTACACTCTGCGATTTTGGAGACTATCGTTGTTTTTACAACCATATAGGGCACTTCAGTTATTACAATTCTTACCCTGCCCTTTTTGGTTGTCTCGATGTCCGCTTTGCCCCGGACGGTCAAATGACCCTTGCCGGTGGTGTAAGCATCTGTAATTCCTTCCCTGCCGCAGATAATTCCGCCGGTCGGGAAATCCGGGCCGGGCAGCCGTTTGATAATATCTTTGAATCCGCAGCCCGGGTCTTCGATGACTAACAATAAGGCGTCACAAACCTCGGCAACATTATGCGGCGGGAGGTTGGTGGCCATACCCACGGCAATTCCGGTAGAACCGTTGACCAGCAGATTCGGAAATTTCGAGGGCAGAACCGTCGGCTCCTGGCGGGTCTCATCATAGTTCGGCACAAAATCGACAGTATCGCAGTCAATATCCTCAAGCATCTCCATAGCCGGTGCAGTCATCCTTGCTTCCGTATATCTCATTGCGGCGGGCGGGTCGGCGTCGATACTGCCGAAGTTGCCCTGTGGGTCAACGAGCGGGTAACGCATATTCCACTCCTGGCCCATACGCACCAGTGTTCCATAAGTTGCCTGGTCGCCGTGCGGGTGGTAGTTGCCGCCGGTATCGCCGACGATTTTGGCGCACTTGCGGTGTTTGCTGCGGGGGCCGAGGCTCAGGTCGTTCATCGCCACCAGTATCCGCCGCTGCGAGGGTTTCAGGCCGTCGCGGACGTCCGGAAGGGCGCGGGAAACAATGACGCTCATCGCGTAGTTGAGGTATGAACTCTTGAGCTCGTCAAGAATGCGTATATCCTCAAAATGCTCCTGCAATTTCTCGCTTTCTTTCATCAGCGGTTACCATCCTTAAGGTTAAAATCTGACAGTGAGTAGATTACCGCCAATCGGCTGGGATGTCAAGAAATAGCAATGCCCTGATTTCATGCAGGAACTGTAAAAAAAATCGGTAAATAAATTTTTTTGAGGGCTGTTATTTTACAGAAGCCGCTGATTATTTGGCTTCCTGTGTCCACCTTTTACCTTTGCTCTCAAATTCAACGTTGTTTTTGCGGATTTCCACAACGTTCACATCATTTATAGTGTCCCCTTCTTTTACCACTTTGCCGTTGACAATAGCAGATGGTTCATCATCGGAATATAATATGCCGGTCACCTGTATCTGTGGGGGTGCTGCTGCGGTTCCTTTTGCCGCCGGCCAGAGATAATAGGCAATGCCCGCCGAAATCACAATGACACCGGCTATAACAGCCGGCAATGGAAAGCTGCTTTTTCGCCGGCCTGTCTCAGGCGCGATATCGGGTGCAGAACTGATTTGAGCTTCAAACTGAGGGGCGGGAGCGTATATGGATTTGAGCCGAATACCAAGGCCGGGCGGGACAGTCCCCTCGGATTCAGTATTAGGGGCGGACGGAATGCCGGGGGCAAATGGAGCATCAGGACGCCTGACGCCAAGCTCGACCAGCTCGGGGGTCTGTGCGGACAACTGCCGGTACACAAGCGCCATTGCCGCCATTACCACTGGAAGCGTTGCAAACAAACCGATAAAAAGACAGAGAATGCCTGCAAAGTTTATCAAACCGCACAAAATACCGAAGACAAACAACGACAGCCCGGCTCCCGATGTTGCCCGGCTGCTGGCCCGCAGCGAAGTGACAGGGCCGAGTTTTTTATCAATGACAAAGTAGAAGCACAAGCTGAACTTGATTGACAAAATCACCGTCATAATAATGACCGCAATAAGAACAAGAAGACCGGAGTGAGGGATATATGCTGTGACAGATAAAAATCTCGGTACAAAAACACCCGCGACAGACGTGCCCATTATAATCAGACTGTAAAGAAGTGACACCCCTACGTACCGCCAGAAGCAGCCGCGTGCATCGAACAGGGTTCTGAATTTCGGGCGATTGCCGTCGCAGAAGGCAAGGGCTATCCTGATAAGTCCTATCCCAACTACAATTTCAACTATCAGCGTCACGGGAAGCAATGCGAATACCAAAAAAGGCGGTATTGTTTCAGGGAGACGTTTCGCTATGGAACTGAGAATCTGGCCCGGCAGAGCTATCAGGAATAAGACCAGAATTATACCCGCGAAAAACCAGAAGTTATCCTTCATCACACGCCAGCCGAAGCCCAATACCTCGCTAAAGCTAAAAGATTTGCGTCCCATAAAGTTCATTTCCATTTAGGATTCTGCTCGATACAAAATCCCGCACAACATTTACACTGAATAATCGGCTGTTTTTGCAGGCGTGTCCAAAATATTCCTTCATTTTCGCAGGAACTTCATCGTCTATTAGGAGTGGCGGCAGCCCATTTGTGGCAGGTCAGTATGAGATTTATCGACAATGCCGAAAAACCAAGACTGTCAATGTGCTTTAAGTTGTGGGATTTTTTTCACAGAAGCGGTGTATTTCCACTTCTCTGCAGCTTCGTATATACCCGGTTCGGTACGTTTCATCCACCTCACGGTCACCTTGGGGCCGGAAATCTTTATCAGGACATATCCGAACTCTTTTGCATGGTGGATATTTTGCAGGGTGTAGTTGCTGTTGTCGCCGTCGTAATTGCCAGGCCAGTCATAAAGCGGCGCCCCGGCGGTTCCGACTATGTACTGATGGATGTCATTGGCTGTGTTGCCGTCATTGTCAACCCGGGCGTGATTGTAAAAGTGGTCGTGGCCGCAAAAATATGTTCGTCCTCCGGCTTTCTCGATGCTGGCCCAAAAAGCATCCCTGTCGGCAGGATAAGTTCCAAGGCAGTTTTCATGCTCTGTTTTGAAAGCGGGCTCGTGACCGAAAATAAAAAGATGCAGTTTGGTATTTGATGCAAGCTGGCTGTCAAGCCACGCCTGGTTTACTCGCTGCGGCCTGACGTACTGGTCAACAGCAACTATAAAAGCGTTTTTATGCGCAACCGAATATGTCAGATTCTCCTCGCCCGAAGGCCCGTTATTGGGCAGGGCGAATTTGCCCCTGAATATATTGTTCCAGGCGGTAACGCCTGCCGGGCTGCCAACATCATGATTGCCGCGAACGACATAAACGCCGATATGGGCATCGTAAACCGGCCGCATTATGTTCCGCCAGGTATTTAGCTGGTTTTCCAGTGCCGCCTGGTTAACATAGCCGTTGACTAAATCGCCGCTGAACAGCACAAAGTCAACCCGTTTGTTTATAATCTCCTCGGCAAGCTCGCTCAGGATAGCCGTATTTACACCGCTGTCCCCGCCGCTGCTGCGGCTGTCCCCCGTAACTATAAAGCTCCATTTTGGTTTCGAGGCACCTGTTAAAAGAACAATTGACAGGAAAAAACACAGAAGAAAAGAAAGCTTTATTGCATTTCGGCGTTTCATCGTTTACTCCTTAAAGTTTGTTTTTGCGGTTATAGATTTTTGCCGGAGCCGCCGGCGATAAATCGCATCTGGCCGATATTAGGGACACATCTTATTGAGACAAGTATATTCATCATTTGCAGCAGTCTGTTGCGTTGTCCATTTTTTAACAGGAAATTTTTCAGGCTCTGCGGCCAGGGGAATTCAAAACCGCTTGGCCAGTAAACAAATAGTGCTTTACCTACCAAGTAATCCCGCGGGACAACACCCTGCCGGTAGAACAGGCCGTTATTCCCTTTGCCTTGTTTGTTCCACCACCTGCCGTCTTCGCTGTTAGGACTGTTGTCGCCCAGCACAAAGAACTCGTCTTCGCCGAGAGTGAAAGGGTCGCCTTCCGTAGCCCTGCCTGTTTCGTCGCTGTAAGCGCTCTTTTTCGCAGTGTAGTGAATGTCCCTGAAAACCGCCATATGCGAGAGCGTTAACCTGCCGGAACCGAAAATTTTAACCTGGGGTGGAATGTCCGTTCTTCTTTCGCCGACATCTTCGGGACCGGCGCCCAAATCATAAGTTAATTTTTGACCGCCGTATTGAAAAACCAGTTGATGGTCAACATTGGCGAATTTAACCAGGGCAGGTTTGTTTACGGCAGCCAGCCGGACTGGTTTACTGTCCAATATTATTTCATTACCGTCTGAAACTTTTGCAATGGTCATATTGCCGACAAAGCCCGCAAGTTCGGCGTCATTTTTGAAATCGACCCGTGCAATATATACAGTCTGGTATTTGCTTATCGATGTGCCGATGCATCCTTTTGGTTTGTCTGAAAAATGGTAGAAACGCACCATCAGGTCGCTGCAGTATGGCATATGCTCATATTCTCTGACGTCATCGTAAGCGTGAGCGGTCCTGAAATCATTGCCGATTGAGGCGTCATAAACCAGCGAATTGATTTCATCAACAGAACTGTTGAGGTGGAAAAGAGTTGGATTGGTTTTGTCAACCTTCCATTTCGATTCTGCGACGTTCCTGAACGGCTGCTGCCATTGATGATAGTTGAAAAACGGCTCTCTCGGCCGGGCAGGCTGATAATCGTTGTCGTACACGGTCATCCACAGCTCATTCTGGACCTTGGCAGGTTTTCGGCTGATTTGTCCGTTAACGTAGATGTCGCCGTCGATTATTTCTATTGTTTCGCCCGGGCGGCCCACCAGCCGTTTGATATAGTTCGTCGGCGGGTCGGGCGGGTTCTTGAATACTATTACATCCCACTGTTTTGGCGCAAAGAACTGGTAAATACACTTTAGAACCAGTATGCGGTCGCCGTCTGATAACGGCACCGCTCTGTGCGTCGAGTTGTAATAGCCGCAGCTTGGGCAGCGGGATGTAGGCATTCTGGTTTGAGCGAGGGAGACGGCATTTTGATACTGTATCTGTTCCTGCTGGTCATACCCATAGTCGTATATATATCCGCATTGAAGACAACGAAGGCGGAAATGGTTTCCTTTAAGCGTGTCAGCCATGCTGCCGGTAGGGATGCGGAACGCTTCCATCACAAAGGCGCGGATAACAAAAGCCAGTATAAAGGCGGTTATTAGCCATTCAAGGGTGTTTGCAACCTCGGCTACCCTGTCTTTTCCTTTGTCAACATCTTTTTGCGAAACGGTCTTGCCGGTTTTATTTAGAGACATATTCGATAACCATCCTGTCAGCAGCCATAGAGGGGCCAAATAAAATATAGAAGCATAGATTATGCCAGTAAGTTCCCTGCCGGTCAACAAACTATATTGACCCGAACTTAATTTTACAGGTTTTCGCAAACTAAAGCAACTTTGTCAAAAAATCGCCGAATAAGCGGTAAGTTCTTGAAAACAAAGATTTTACGTCAGATTCCCTGCGAGGAACGATGTTTCGCACTGTGTTGTGTCTGTCGGTTTTGTGTGGGAGCAGGGTCTGTCAATGGGATGATAACATTGATGATTGCCGTTTTTTGCTTTCTATCGGGGCAGAAATAAATTTTCAAAAAGTTGAAAAAAATTTTGAATAAAAATTTATTGCTGTTTAGAAGTCTTTGTTGTATAGTAAGTTGCAATGTCCGGACTTTTGTGTTTTGTCAGCTTGTTTTGCGGGCATATAAACCTTTGGATTCAAAATAAATTATTTAAAGACCACAGCGATGATAATCAATTGTCCGTTTGAAATGTCACGGAGGTAGGTGGTGATGAGCCGGCTGGCAATCGCGATAAATTTGCTGCATAATTGTCCTAACGTAAACATTTAATATAAATGGTTTAATTTCTCAAATGCTCTTTCTCGAAATGAGGTAACATATGGCAACAGTTACAAAGAAAGAACTTATCGACCGAATTGCCGAACGCACGCAGGCAAAAAGAGTTCTGGTCAAGCATATAACTCAGACGTTCCTCGATGAGATAACAGCGGAGTTATGTAAGAACAACCGTCTGGAGTTTCGAGACTTCGGCGTTTTCGAGACCAGAACAAGGGCAGCCAGGATTGCGCAGAACCCTAAAACTCTTGAGCGTGTCCAGGTTTCTCCGAAGCGAACGGTCAAGTTTAAAATGGGCCGGCTTATGAGAGAGCATCTTTGCACCCGTGCCGGGAAATCTGCTGAAACGAAATAATGTATTCAATATAAGAATTTGTGGTTTTGCGCAAATAGCCGCTGGCTTTAAGCAGGGGCTATTTGGGGATATATAGAAAAGAGTTTTTTAAGCGAAGTTGTCGGAAGGGACGTTCAATGTCAGAGGGAAAAGTCAAATGGTTTAACACAAGAAAGGGCTATGGTTTCATCTCCGCCACGGATGGTACCGATGTTTTTGTTCACTATTCAACCATTTCTGCTGATGGATACAAAACACTTGCCGAAGGCGATGTAGTCAGTTTCGATATCGTTAAAGGCGAAAAGGGGTTAAGAGCCGAGAATGTAGTTCCGAAATCAGCAGCGGAAGACGAAGCGGAGCCGAAAAGCAAGCCGGCTAAAAAAGGCAAAACCGCCGCCAAAAGTGAATGAAAATACTCCGGGCCGTGCGTTTATTACGGGTTTTAGGGGGGAGCGGGCATTTCTTTTGAAAAGTTGCAGTTTGTTGCAATTTTTCGCATTTTTTGTTCAAAAACGTTCCAAATCAGGGTCAAACTTAACGGTTTTTAGTTGCAACTTATACCAAATTTTGCTATTTACAACTTCGGCAGGTATCCCTGCGGAGATGCGCAGGTGAGCGAGCCGGTACAGGGTGATTTATGTTTGCCGCCGAGACCAACTCGGGATTAGATTGTAATGTCCTTGTGCTGAACAAGCACTATATGGCTATCCGCATCGTAGGGGCGAGGCGCGCATTTTCGCTGCTGTTCCGGGAGCTTGCGGAGGTCGTGTCACTTGAGGAGGGCAACTATTCCAACTACAATTTCCGGAACTGGTGCGAGGTGAGCGAATTTCGGCGGCAGTTCGAGCCGGCCGACTACGACTGGGTGCGGACGGTCAACTTTTATGTTGCCGTGCCGAGAATTATCAGATTGCTATTTTACGACCGGCTGCCGCGAAGCGAAGTGAAGTTCAACCGGCGGAATATCTTTGCCCGCGACAAGAACAGATGCCAGTACTGCGGCAAGCGATACCCGACAAGCGAGCTGTCATTAGACCATATTATTCCAAGAAGTATGGGGGGCAAATCGGTTTGGGAAAATATTGTTTGTGCGTGCACGAAGTGCAACGTTCGAAAAGGCGGGCAGAAACTCGAGCAGGCGGGACTGACGCTTATCCACAAACCTGTCAAGCCGAGACACAATCCGCTTGTCCACGTTCATTTAGGCCATCCGCGATACCGAAGCTGGAAGCAGTTCCTCGACCACGCCTACTGGTCAGTGGAATTAAAGTGATACCTTAGGTGTCGCCGCTGCCTTCATCATTCGACATTGAGTATTCAATATTGGACATTCCTTCTGTCCTCCGTCATCCGTCATCCGTCATCCGGTTTTCCCCCCTTTTTCCCTCTTTTTTCCTTTCCCCTTCTTCTCTCCTCCGATGTATAATTATGCCAACACGGGCTTTGTAAATGAGAATTACTTTTATGAAATATTCGCGGGTTACACTTAAAGGCCTTTTTGGGTATTCTATTGAGGATTTAAAATATGAATTACTTTATCGACCTATTTTCACCTGAAACCACAAAAGCTTTTGAAAGGTCCAAAAAAGATGTGACTGGTTTTCGTATTTCGAGAAAGACTTATATTGAAAATCAGAATATAGGCCCGGGCGATAAATTTATTTGTTATGTCACACGACTTCAGCGATTTATAGGAGTTTTAGAGGCAAAAGGTAAACATTTTATTGATGAGACACCCATTTTTATGGAGGAAGGTGATCCATTTATACTAAGGTTCAATGTTCACCCGTTAGTATGGTTACCTTTGGATAAAGCCATACCTGTTCGTGAAAATTTTGTGTGGCATACTCTGTCTTTTACAAAAAATCTTGATGAAAACAGTAACAGATGGACATATATGGTCTTTTCGAGTCCGAGATTATGGCCTAAGGAAGATTGTGAATTTTTGGAAAAAATATTGAAGGAACAAGCAGTAAAACTGGCTGATTATCCATTTAATGAAGATGATGAGAAAAAGTTAAAGATCCATAAAATTAAAGTTGGTGGTAAAAAGGAAGTATCCGTTTCAGTACCTGAAGACGAGGAACAAGTTACAGACATTGAAGAATCATCTTTCATTGAAAGCGAGAAAAGAGAGTCGATAAAAGTACAAGCTAAGCTGGCGGAAATTGGTGAAAAACTCGGCATGAAAATATGGTTGCCGCGAGGCGATCGTTCAAGAATTCTGGAGATTTGGCAACCAAGGGAGAATTCTCTGCTTGAAGAATTACCTCTGGTTTTTGATGATACAACATTAAAAACAATCAGAAATATAGATGTACTATGGATTCGTCGTAGGTCCATAATACGAGCGTTTGAAATAGAAGATAAAACTTCTATTTACTCAGGAATTTTGCGAATGGCAGATTTGCTAGCGCTACAACCAATGTTAGATATTAAAATCCACATTGTTGCGCCATTAAGACGCCGGGAGGAAGTTTTTGAACAAATAACAAGACCGGTATTTGCGGTAATGGAAAAAGGACCATTATCAGAATGTTGCTCTTATGTCTCTTATAACTCTATATATGAATTAGCAAAAGAAAAAAGACTAAGTAGAAACGCATAAACATTTCAGGCTGCCTTTCTGTTTATGTCGTCGTGGTCAAAGATAAAGCCCATTTTATTTCGACGGCCATTGACCCGGCTTACCCCTCGACAAAACGCAACAACCAAA
>Ga0315289_10000599_pt1 | contig 55588 bp, 54 predicted proteins | sample YL17G11_40_MG_FD_203452 | JGI IMG/M metagenome (GOLD analysis project Ga0315289, IMG submission 203452) | Sediment microbial communities from Yellowstone Lake, YNP, Wyoming, USA - YL17G11_40 | ecosystem: Environmental > Aquatic > Freshwater > Lake > Sediment | place: USA: Wyoming | collected...
TGGAACCCACGCTACCTCAAGAAGCAGCCAGCGCGGACAGAATCACTGACCAGTTAGCCGGGAAACGGACAGAATCACGGAGCAGTTAGGCCCCGATTTGCGGACAGAATCACTGAGCAACTACAGGCGCGCTTGCCCGCGAGCCGTCGCCGCGTGGCTTGTGGGCGCGGCCCTGGGTTAAGATGGCGCCGGAGTCGTTCGCCGTGTCCACCGCCGACGAATTCGAGAGCACTGCCGAAAACCCCCTGCTGGTGGCCGAGATCCGGGCCCGCCTGGAGCGCGAGGGCCGCATCACCTTTCGCGACTTCATGGACATGGCCCTCTATCATCCCCACCACGGCTACTATCGCTCGTCCCGCGAGAAGATGGGCCGCGCCGGCGACTACCTGACCAGCCCCGAGGTGCACCCCCTCTTCGGCCACGTGGTGGGCCGGCAACTAGGCGAGATGTGGGAGATCATGGGCTCGCCGGCCCGCTTCGACCTCCTGGAGATGGGGGCCGGGAACGGCCTGCTGGCCCGCGACATCCTGCTCTGGGCCCAGCGGCTCCATCCGGCCTTCTTCGAGGCCCTGGCCTACCGCGTGGCCGAGACGAGCCCGGCGCTGGCCGAGCGCCAGCGCGACATGCTGGGGGCGCTGGGCCTCCGCCTGAGGCGGAAGGTGACCTGGGAGTCAGACACGGCACTCGCCGCCGGCAGCGTCAGCGGCTGCCTCCTCAGCAACGAGCTGGTGGACAGCTTTCCGGTGCATCGCGTCGCCGTCGAGGGGGGCGAGCTGCGGGAGGTCTACGTCGTCTGGCGTGAGGGCCGGTTCGCAGAGGAGCTGGGATCGCCGTCCACCCCCGAGCTTCACGCCTACTTCCAGCGGCTGGGCCTCCTGCCCGGCGAGGGCTGCCGCGCGGAGGTGAACCTGGCTGCCCTGGAGTGGATGCGACAGGTGGGCGGTGCCCTGGCGCGGGGGTTCGTCCTCACATTCGACTACGGGCACGAGGCTACGGAGCTTTACGCGCCCTGGCGCCGCGACGGCACCCTGCTCTGCTTCTATCGGCACAACCCCAGCTCGGACCTGTATGCGCGTATCGGCAAGCAGGACATGACCGCCCACGTCGACTTCACCAGCGTCGTGGAGGAGGGACGGCGTCATGGTCTGGAGCCGCTGAGCATCACCACTCAGGCCCGCTTCCTCGCTGCCCTCGGCATCGGCGAGGCGCTGGCCCGCCTGGCTCCGCCGCAGGCGGATCCACCTCTGGCGGAGGACGGGCAGGCGCGACCCCCAGGCGCCACGCTGCCCTTGGAGGAGTACTACGCCCGCCGTCGCGCCATCACCGAGCTGCTGGACGCCGCCGGACTCGGGCGCATCCGGGTGCTTGTCCAGGCCAGGGGCGTCGGGCGATGCACGCTGCGGGGCCTGGCCGAGCAGAAGGCAGGACGATGAGGCATCAGAGGGCCTCGCTCACCCCCTCTCTGGTTCACATGTCCTGGAACACCACATCACTGGACTCACCCGCAGGCCGGTGCTACACTCTCGCCGACGACAGAGCGGCGGAGTTCCTGGAGGTGCTGAACTTGCGATTTCCCTTGCGTTACTTGGTGACCTTGCTGATCCTCCTGGCTGCGAGCCTCTTTGCGGCTTGCGGGGGGGACGGCGAGGAGGCCGGGGCCCCGGCCGCTGCACCGGAGGGGTCGGCGGCAGAGATAACCACCGCACCCGCCGACGCATTCGCCGAACTTGAGAGCTATCGCATCGACGTGCGCTTCACCCTGGAGGGCACGGCCGGGGATAAGTCGGAGTCGCTGGCCTTGGACCTTGAAGGAGCCTTCGTGGCGCCTGACCGCAGCCACACCGTGGCCAAGGGCCGCCTCGGCGATCTCGAACTCGAGGAGGAGTCCATCACTGCTGGGGGCCTGGGCTGGGTCAAGACGGGCGAGAACTGGGTGGGGGGCGTGCCCCAGTTTGAACTGGGGGATCTCTCGCCTGGTACGCTGCTAAGCGACCTCGGGCCGGCACAGTTGCGACTCCTCAAGCCCAGCGAGGAGACCGTCAACGGCGTCAAGAGCCTCCGCTACAGCATCGGGCGCGGTGACATCGAAGCCCTGAGCAGCCTCGGCGCCATCCTGGGCGAGGACGAGGCCCTGGGAGAGCTGCCGGAGGAGTTCGATATTGACCTCTGGCTGGCTGAGGACGCTGGCTGGCCGGTGCGCGTCACTATGACCGCCCGCGGTGCCATCGACGAGGGGCAGGAGGTCAGCCTCGACTTCTCTCTTGACATTACCGACGTCAACGGCCCCGACATTCAGATCGAGCCGCCACAGGGGGTAGAGGGGAGCCCACTCCTTACTCCCACAGCCCCGGCCGGTCCCTGATGACTCCAGCCGTCGCCCGCACCTGCCGTCGCCAGTCTCTCTTGGCGACTTGAGAGAGCACGGCGTCATCTCAGCGCAGCCAAGCGCGCGACAGCGCAGAGCACAGAACTCCAGCACCGAGCTGGCGCTCCCCACTCCTTTGCGGTTCGTCGTCTCCCTGCCAGGAAGCGTTGGCTAGAGCAGGCGGCGGATGGCCTTGCGGCCGGGGCGTGGGTCGTAGTTGGCCTTGAATTGGTTCAGGGTATCCCTGTCAATGAGGTACTTGCCGGCGAAGAGGACGGCGGGGACTTTCTTCTGTTTGATGAGGCGGCGGAGGCTCTGCGGGTGGATCCCAAGGATTCGGGCCGCCTCCACCAGGTCGAAGTAGCTATCGAACGGAGTTGTGACCATCCCTCTATGACGGTGGTAAGCCGCTAACACGCGTGAATAATAGTACCACCTTTCTCAGACAAAGGGAAGAGGGCAATTCACAATACCGGCACGCTTCAGATCCTTCAGTCCTTTTGTCGGTCGGCGCGGGCGCGCCTGCTGACGGCGTCGCGGTAGACGCGGCGCAGGCTCGCTCCGTGCTTGGCAATGCGCTGCCTCTCGCGGCGGCGGCGCTCCTGGCGCCGCTCCTGGCGCGACGGTGGCCGCCCTTGCTCGTCTCGAGCCGGCTTCCCCGCCAGAGGCAGGCGCCGTCGGGCCGACCCGCCGTGCTGCACCGCGCGGTCCATCCTTAGGCCTTCAGCAGGCCTTGCTCGCGCAGAAGAGCGCGGCTGTAAAAGTGGCGGCCTGTCATCTCGCGAGCGGCATCACTGCAAAGGAAGACGGCGGCCTGCCCCATGACCTCCGGGTCTTCCACTAGGGGGCCGGCGGGCACCTCGTCGGGCAGGCGATGGTACATTGTTCCGGGCGTGATGACCAGGCCCTCCGGCGAGAGTGCGAAGACGCGGATGTCGTGGGGTTTGCCCTCCTGGGCAAGCCCCTCGCTGAACTTGCGCAGAGCCTGCTTGGTCACGCTGTAGGAAATGTTACCGCCCCCGGTCTGGTCCGCGACGACCGATGAGATGTTGATGATTACGCCCTCCCGGCGCTTCACCATGTGAGGCCAGACGGCCCGGCAACAGGCGACAGGCCCCCTCACGTTGACCCTCATCACCAGGTCCCACCGCTTGAGGGGCACCTCTGCCAGGGGGCCTGGGGCCATGATGCCGGCGTTGTTGACTAGGATATCGATGCGCCCGAACTCGTCGAGGGCACAGCGGACCATGGCCTGGATAGACTCCTCGTCCGTGACATCGGTCCGAACGGGGAGAGCACGCCGACCCAGAGACCTGATCTCCTCGGCCGTCTCGAGAATGGTGCCTGGGAGCCTGGGGTCCTTAACCTGTTCGGTGCGGGCAGCGACAAGGAGGTCAGCGCCCGCCTTCGCCAGCTCCAGGGCGATGTTCTTGCCCACGCCGCGGCTGCTCCCGGTGACAATGGCCACCTTGCCTTCCAGCTCCATGTGCTCCTCCTGTCGCTACCCGTAGAGCCCTATGCCGACGATACTGCTACGCACGGGGGCAGCAAGTCAATGGTGAGGGCCGCGCCGCGTCGGGGCGGTGCCTCTGCCGTAGGCAGCATGCCCAGAGGAGGCCGAGTGTATAGGATGTCTTGGTCCCCCCACAACACTAGATTGACTTGACCGAGGGCGCCCTCTATAATGGGCGGCGCCGAGAAGCGAGAGGGAGCCCGGCCCCCACGTAGCGGGGTAGAGAGCCGGGCATGTTTTCTTTCGCCCGCTGGAGAGCGAACACTGGGGGTGGTTGTTTGCGCGACTACGAGCTAGTGGTCATCCTGAGCCCGGAGCTGACGGAGGATGACGTTCCCGCCGCCATCGACAGGCTGACCCGGTTGATCGCAGACCGGGGTGGTGAGGTAAAGGACATCAATCGCTGGGGCCGCAGGAAGCTGGCCTACCCCATCAAGAGACACCTGGAGGGGAGCTACCTGGTCACCCAGGTCAGGCTCGACCCGAACCGAGCCTCCGACGTGGAGGCGGGGCTGCGCATCTCAGAGGAGGTGCTCCGCCACCTCCTGGTGCGCGTGGGTGACTAGGGCTGACCGGCTGCTGCGCTCGATGGAAGGAGCTTGAGGAGATGCCGGGGCTCAACAAGGTGATGCTCATCGGCAACGTGGGCACCGACCCGGAAATGCGCTACACGGCCAACGGCAACGCCGTGACCACTTTCCGGCTTGCCTGCAGCCGGAACTACACAACCCCCGACGGCGAGCGGAAAGAAGAGACCGAGTGGTTCAGCGTCGTCACCTGGAGCAAGCTGGCCGAAACCTGCAGTCAGTTCCTCCAGAAAGGGCGCCGGGCCTATGTGGAGGGACGCCTGCAAACCCGCAGTTGGGAGAGTCAGGACGGCCAGAGACGCTTCCGCACTGAGGTGATAGCCAACACCGTCCTCTTCCTAGATCGAGCGCAGGCGGCACCCGTTTCCGAAGAGACCACCCCGACCGCGGCGGAGGGCGCTGATCAGGTGGACCCGGATGACCTGCCCTTCGAGTGAGTCACTTGCCCGAGGAGAGATGTCTGCATGAGCCAGGAGACTGAGAGACCTGAGGCGGCCGAGAACTCGCTTCCCGAACCCGCAGGCCCAGTGGAGGAGAAGGCCGAGAGTGCGGCTGGGGAGCAGGCCGCGCCTGTAGCTGAGGAAAAGGCGGAAGCGGCCGTCGAAGCCAGGACAGAGCCTGCTCCTGAGAAGGAGCCGGCCCCGGTCGGCGGGGCTCCTGCCGCTGGCGAGGGCGCTGCTCCCTCAGCCGAGGCCGCACCGTCTTTCGTACAACCAGCGGCAGGACCGGCTGGCAGGCCCGAAAGGAAGAGACGCGGTCACTACGTGCCCAGGCGGAAGGTGTGCGCCTTCTGCGTCGACCATATAGATGAGATCGACTACAAGGACCCTGCGAAGCTCCGGCGCTACCTATCGGACCGGGGCAAGATCGACCCACGCCGCAGGACGGGCACCTGCACCTGGCACCAGCGCCGTCTATCCATCGCCCTCAAGAGGGCCCGGCACCTGGCTCTGCTGCCCTACACTGCGGAGCATATCCAGCTCACGGGAGCGTTCGCGCCCCGCAGTCGATCGTTCGATGGGGGGCGGGGAAAATGATTGGGCTTCCCGCCCCTTCACTGTGTTGTGGCCTCGGCCCGGGCGGGGCTCGCCACCCGGACCGAGAGTTCGGCGGAGCGAATCTTGCCGAAGAGGAAACGTGTCCCCCCTGTCGTCCGCCCCCGGCCTCGCAAGCCGTCGCCCCGCTGGGATGAGGAACGGCGCAGGCAGCTTCTGATCATAGCCCTGGGCGCCGTGGTCTTGATGGCCGTGGCTGTCATCGCCCTCTTTGGCTACTATCAGACTAAGGTTCGTCCCAAGGGCGAGACCGTTGTTCAGGTAGGAGGCCGCTCCTTCAGCCTCCGCTATCTGGAGCGCCGCCTCCGCTACGAGATCCGCAATCTCACCACACAAGATCCCCAGACCATGGCCGGGCTCGTGGACCAAGTCCCACAGCAGGTCGAGCGCGAGGAACTCATGCGACAGGGAGCACCCGAGAAAGGGGTCGATCTTAGCGAGGAGGCCATCGACGCTGAGATCGGGCGGCGGGAAAACGTGCCAGCCAGCGCCGACCGTGACACCTTTGCCACCGCCTACCGGGAGGCGGTCCGCTCCAGCGGCCTCTCTACGGAGGGCTACCGGGACATCATCGCTGCCGATTTGGCAGAGACGGCTCTGCGGGCCATGTTCGAGGGGCAGGCTCCCAAGAAGGCAGCGCAGGCTCGCTTCCGTGTGATCTTGCTTGCCACAGAGGACGAGGCGAAGGCGGCGCTGGAACGGCTTCGGAATGGGGAGGACTTCGCGGTCGTGGCCAAGGAACTCTCCCAGGAGCAGGTATCGCGTGAGCAGGGGGGCGAGATCGACTGGATGCCCCGGGGCCTCCTGGAGCCGGCCTTGGACGAGGCCATCTTCTCCTTGGAGGTCGGTCAGCTCAGTGATGTGATCACCGGTGAAGGCGGGCTCTTCATCGTCGAGGTGCTGGAGCGGCAGGCCGAACGGGACACGACGCCCGAGCAGCGGACCTCCCTGGGGAGCCGGGCCATGGCGGAATGGCTCCAAGAGCTCCGGGAGCGGCTGGTGGTGTCCATTACGCTTGACGATGACCAGCGCAGCAGCCTCTTGAAGGTGGTGCAGGACGAGATTAGCAGGGGGCAGTAGCATGGTCGGACATCGGACCGAGGTAGGGATCGGGCTCATGGGCCTGGGCGTAGTGGGCAGCGGCGTGGCCCGCGCTCTCCTTGAACGGGGAGAGGCCTACGGTCGGCAGGTGGGATGTCCTTTGCGCCTGGTGCGCATCTTGGAGCAGTACCCGGACAGGGAGAGGCCGGTGCGTGTCGACCGTGCCCTGTTCACTCAGGATGTCCGCGATATCGTCGACAACCCTGGCATCGACATCGTCATCGAGGTGCTGGGTGGCGAGGAGCCAGCCCATGAGTACCAGCGCCGGGCTCTGGAGGCTGGCAAGTACGTCGTCACTGCTAACAAAGAGGTCATAGCCAAGCATGGGGTAGAGCTTCACGCCCTGGCCCGCCAGCGCGGTGTTGACATCCTCTACGAGGCCAGCGTGGGCGGCGGCATCCCCATCATCGCTCCCTTGAAGCGCGACCTACTGGCGAACGAGATCACCGCCATCAGCGCCATTATCAACGGCACCACCAACTACATCCTTACCAGCATGAGCCGGGAGGGGAGCGACTTCGAGCCAGCGCTGCGCCGCGCCCAAGAGCTGGGCTACGCCGAGGCGAACCCCGCGAACGACATCGAGGGGATGGACGCCGTCTACAAGCTGACTATCCTGGCTAGCCTGGCCTTCCACGCTGACATCCGTCCTGAGGATGTCTACCGGGAGGGCATCACGCGTCTCAGCGCCCGCGATTTTCGCTACGCCCGCGAGCTGGGCTATGTGATCAAGCTGCTCGCCCTGGCCCACAGGCACGATTCCCAGTTGCAGGTGCGGGTCCACCCCGCCCTCTTGCATGAGGATCAACTCCTGGCCAAGGTCGATGGTGTCCTCAACGCCGTTCAAGTGGAGGGTGACCTGGTGGGGCGGGTGCTCTTTCAGGGGCAGGGTGCCGGTTCCCTGCCGACCTCTAGTGCCATCGTCGCCGACGTCCTCGATGCCGCCCAGAGCGTCGTAGCTGGCCCCCAGGAGAGACCATCAGCCTCCCCGCGACAGGCTGGCTCGGTGCAGCCGATGAGCCAGGTCCGCACTCGCTACTACATGCGAATGATCGTAGCGGACAGCCCCGGCGTGCTGGCCAGGATTGCCGGCGTACTGGGCGAGCACGAGATCAGCATCGCCTCCGTCATCCAGAAGGAGGCCGATGAGAAGGCGCAGACGGCGGAGATCGTGATCATGACGCATGAGGCCCAGGAGGAATCGGTGCAGCAGGCCCTCCAGCAGGTGGAGCGGCTGCCGGTGGTGGTGGAGATCGGCAACTTTCTGCGTGTGGAAGGGTAGGGGAAGTCACTGGTGGCTCGACGCAGGGAGGATCCCCCGCAGAGCATCAACACCCTGGCCTGGCTCCAGGACCAGTTTCATCTGCTCAAGGCCCAACTGGGCAAGGTCCAGCACCAGATGGATCAGACCCAGGCCATGGCCTTGGACGTCTCCGAGAAACTGCACCAGCAAGAGGCGGCCGTCGCCGACCTGGCCAGCCAGGGGAGCACTATCGCCCCGCTTCAGGAGGAGGCGCGCCAGCTTAAGGATGTGTTGACTCGCCTCCAGGAGCAGCAGGCGCAAGCCCGCACCCAACTGGAGGACATTGTCCGCCAGCGCATGGCCGAGGCGGAGCGCGAACGCGTGGAGGTGGCGGACCTGCGCCGTGGGCTCGAGGACCTGGACCGCCAGGTCGAGGGGTGGCTGGATCGCCAGAGCGGCGTGGAAGACGCCGCCCGACGCTACCGGGAGGGCATCGCTTCGGTCAACCTTCGGGCCGAAACCCTCGACCAGCGCCTGGAGGCCCTGGAAGGACGCGCATCCCGCAACCTGGAGGCCACCAACCGCATCGATCAGGAGATATCGCGTATCGACGCCGCCATCCAGGGTCTTGAGCGGGAGGATGACCTTCAGGAGCAGAGGGCCCGCGTGGCCCTGGAGGCGGCACGCCGCGTGGAGGCGGCGGTAGAGTCGGAGAAGCGGGACCTCCAGGCCCTCACCCAGCTCTCCGAGAGGATGGACCTGCTGAAGGTGGAGCGGCAGCATCTGGAGGACCGCCTGGCGCAGGCAGAGGAGAGCATCAACGAGCTACGGTCTCTCCTGAGCCGCCAGGAGCAACTCGCCGGTGTCCTGGACGGGCGCACCCAGGGCTACCTGAGTCGGTTGGAGGCCCTGCGGGAAGAGATCCTGCGCCACCGTGAGCAGTTCGTCGAGCATCTCCTCAAGCTCAGCAGCGGTCAGGAGCGACTGAAGCGGCGCCAGATCGAAGACCTGGAGCGCGAGATCAAAGAGCTAAAGCAGCATGCTATCGGCCTCACAGAAGAGTGAGCCCGGCCTGGACAGCCCCAAGCCGGGCGTCCTCCGGCGCTATGGCCAGCACCTACCGCTGACAGAAGCGACGCCACACCTGAACCTCGGCGAGGGCGACACGCCCTTAGTGCGCTCCCGACATCTGGAGGCCGAGGTCGGCTGTGAGGCGCTCTACTTCAAGCTAGAGTTGTGCAACCCCACCGGCTCTTTCAAGGACCGGGGCATGGTCGTGGCGGTGGCCAAGGCGGTGGAGGGGGGCATGCGGGCGGTGATGTGCGCCTCTACCGGCAACACCAGCGCCTCGGCGGCCGCCTATGCTGCCCACTGCGGTCTGGATGCCTACGTGGTGGTCCCCCACGGGCGCATTGCCCAAGGCAAGCTGGCCCAGGCCGTCGCCCACGGCGCTCGCATCATCGCCATCGACGGCAGCTTCGATGAAGCCCTAGGTCTGGCGCGCACCATCACCAGCGAGCACCCGATCGCCCTGGTGAATTCCGTAAACCCCTTCCGCATTGAGGGCCAGAAGACCGCCGCCTTTGAGATCGTGGACGTGCTGGGCGACGCACCGGACTACCTTTTCATCCCGGTGGGCAACGCCGGCAACATCACGGCGTACTGGAAAGGGTTTGTGGAATACCACCAGTTGGGGAAGGCGAGCCGGCGCCCCCACATGATGGGATTCCAGGCCGCCGGCGCTGCTCCTATTGTGCTCGGAAGACCGGTGGCAGACCCGCAGACCGTCGCCTCGGCCATCCGTATAGGAAACCCAGCAAGCTGGAAGGGGGCCGAGACCGCCCGCGACGCGTCCGGCGGCGTCATTGAGGCCGTCACCGACGAGCAGATCCTGGAAGCCTATCGCCGGCTGGCACGGGAGGAGGGCATCTTCGGCGAGCCGGCGTCGGGGGCCGCCGTGGCCGGCCTGCTGAAGGTGGCGGCGGGTGGACTCGACCTGCGGGGGCGGACCGTCGTCTGTATCATCACCGGCAGCGGCCTGAAGGACCCGGACACCGCGATGGCCACTCCGCCGGACCTGCACCACCTGCCCGCTGATCTGTCGGCCATCGAAGAGGCCATGGGCTGGCGCTGAAGGTGTGCTCCGGCCGGCGTCTGTGAGGTAGACTCATGCTCTCCCGCTGGTTGAGCCCGGAACGGATCGCTGTGGTGGAGGTCTTCGGGGCCCTGGGCTCGGCCGTGCGCACGGCCGAGCTCGTGCGGACCTTCCGCTCCCTGGAGGAGAACGAACGGGTGCGGGCCGTGGTAGTAGACATCGACTCTCCTGGGGGCTCGGCTCCCGCCTCCGACTACCTGCATCGGGCGTTGGCCCGCGTGGCCGCCCGCAAGCCCGTGGTGGCTTTCATTCGGGGCATGGGCGCCTCGGGCGCCTATCTGCTGGGCTGCGCCGCCACCAGGATCGTGGCCATTCCCAGCGCCCTGGTCGGCTCCATCGGCGTCATCAGCATCCGGCCCCTCCTATATGAGTTCCTGCGTCGCTATGGTATCGGCGTTTCCGTCACCAAGAGCGGCCGCCTCAAGGACATGTGGTACCCGTTCCGGGAGCCCACCGAGGAGGAGCAAGAGAAGGAGCAGGCGCTGCTGGACGAGTTCTACGAGCACTTCGTCAGCACCGTTGCCAGCGCCCGCCATCTCGACCCGGAGAGGGTGCGTGCCCTGGCCACCGGCGAGGTCTTTGGCGCCGCTCGAGCCATGGAGGCCGCCCTGGTGGACGAACTGGGCGACCTGGAGAGGGCCATCGAGATAGCGATGGAGCTGGGGAAGGTGCCGCGACGCCTGGCCTATGTGCGGCCGCGGCGTGGGCTGCGCACCATCCTCTTCCAGCGTATGGCCAGCGCCTTTGTGGAGGAGATAGCGGTAGCGGCGGAGCAAGGGCTCCGCGGCCGCATCGACTACCGGCTTCACTGAAGGACCCGCCTCAGCACTTTTCGATTGCCCTGATTTGTAGCCCCTGTGTCCCATTGGCAGGTCTCTGCCCCCGACCCAGACTGGGAACAGGATAGACACACATGCGCCCCGGCCGGCGGAGGGAGGGGTCGCAGGCAGGACAAAGGGGGCCGGCCCGTGGGTCGGCCCCCTGGGCTTGTCCAGGCGCGCGGCTCACTCCTCCCAGTAGTGACCGCGCTAGTAGATGCGGCGACGGGGCCGCCGCCCGCTCCGGAAGAGGTTGACGAGGAGTAGGCCGGCCACGAAACCACCGATGTGCGCCCACCAGGCTACGCCGCCGCCGCCGCCGGTCGCGTAGCCGATGGAGCCCACGCCGCTCACGAGCTGCATCAGGAACCAGATGCCGATGAGGGCGAGCGCGGGCATGTAGGTGGCGCCGAGGAACCAGAAAAAGGGAATGATAACCGCAATGCGGGCCTGCGGGTACATCACCAGGTAGGCCCCCATGACGCCGGCGATGGCGCCGCTGGCCCCCACCGCCGGGACGAAATCGTTCACGCTGAGGGCCACCTGGGCTGCCGTGGCCGCCAGCCCGACGACGAGGTAGAACACCAGGTAGCGCACGTGCCCCAGGGCATCCTCAACGTTGTCGCCAAAGACCCACAGGAAGAGCATGTTGCCCAGGATGTGCAGCCAGCCAGCGTGCATGAACATGGCGGTGAAGGGCGTGACGAGGATGCGGTCCTCGTTGCAGAGGACGGCCAGCGCGCGGGGGTCCACGTCCGGCTTCAGGCCTAGCGAGTCGGTGATGCAGGCGGGGACGGCGCCCCAGTCCTGGAACCAGAGATCGAGCTCGGAGGGACCGCGGAAGGGCGCCTGCGCGCTGAGGGTCAGCTCATAGAAGAAGACCAGGAAGTTGACAACGATGATGGCGATGTTGACGTAGGGGATGCCGCGGGTAGGCAGCCGGTCACCAATGGGAATCATCGGCGGGGACGCTCCCAGGGACTAGCCTGCGCCGTCCTCAGACGCTACCAGCCGATAGTAGAACGCGGTCGCCCGCCGGGGCAAGTGAGGAGGCTGTAGCGATCCCCTGACTGTGTTGGGGCAGGCGAAAGCGCGGACGCGTCTTGACAAATCCTCAGCCGGGCGTACAATGCCCACATCCAGGGTCGCTCGGCGGGGCCATTCCCAGCCAACAGAGAGCCGGCACCCCTCCTAAAGATGTAGCAGGTAGCCATCCCAGGGCATTTGGGTGAGCGTCGGGCACGCGCACTTGGGAAAGCCTGGTCTTGGTCATGTATCTGCTGCTCTCTCCGCCTTCGCTGCGCGGCGCGCCGCGCTCCCAACACCACCTCGTCCCTGAGCGACTGACCTTCCCCCAGCCGCCCTTCGTCGTCTCTAGCTTCTCACGTCCACGGCGCCTGAAGCCGGTCCGCGGCTAGTTCTGGCCCCCGGCGCCACGGGAGGGTGATGCCATGGCTTACGGGAAGACCAGTCCGTCCAGGCGGCGTCGCCGCGCTGTCACCAGCGACGCTACTCGGCGCGTGCGGGCCGAGGAGGCGCTGCGCGAGAGCGAGGAACGGTACCGCCTACTTGCCGAGAACGTGGCAGACGTCATCTGGACTGCGGACATGGAGCTCAAGCTCACCTACATTAGCCCCTCCGCGACGCGACTGCGAGGCTACACCCCCGAGGAATCGATGGGCCTGCCGCTGGGAAAGGTCCTGACCCCCGCCTCCCTTGAGATGGCCAGGAAGGTCTTCGCGGAAGAACTGGCCATCGAGAGCATGGAGCAAAAGGACCTGTCCAGGTCTCGCACGCTGGAGGTGGAGGTCTACCGCAAGGACGGCTCCACTGTCTGGGCGGAGGCCAGGATGACTCTACTGCGTGACCCTGATGGCCGGGCTGTCGGGATCCTGGGGGTGACGCGCGACATCACGGAGCGGAGGCGGGCTGAGCAAGAGCTGAGGGACGCAAAGGAGTTCGCGGAGGGCCTGCTCGCCGCCATGCAAGACGGCCTATCCGTGCTAGATGCCCGCGGCGTTCATGTTCACGTGAACCCTGCATTCTGCGAGATGACCGGCTTCTCAAGGGAGGAACTCATCGGAGTGGGGACGCCGCACCCCTATTGGCCACCGGAGGAGTACGAAGAGATAGAGAGGGCCTTTGACAAGACCCTGAGAGGCCGGTTCCGGGACGTTGAACTGACTTTCATGCGGAAGAACGGCGAGCGCTTTCCGGTCATCGTGAGCCCGTCCTGGACGAAGGATCAGCAAGGGAATGTGGTGCATTACTTTGCCACGGTCAAAGACGTCACCGAGCGCAAGCGGGCGGAGGAGGCGCTGCGGGAGAGCGAGAGGAGGTTCCGCACACTATCTGAATCGAGTTTTGAGGGGATAGCGATCCACAAGAGGGGCACGATGCTCGAGGCCAACCAACCACTTGCGACCATGTTCGGGTATGAGCTGTCGGAAGTCATCGGAATGCATGCGCTGGACTTTACGGCGCCTGAATCCCGCGATGCAGTCTTACAGAGTATCCTGTCGAAGTCTCGAGAGCCTTTTGAATTCACAGGGCTCAGAAAGGACGGAACCACTTTCCCCGTCGAAGTGTGCGGCAGACCCACCCCGTACCAGGGAAAGATGGTCACGGTGGCGTCATTGCGAGACATCACCGAGCACAAGCAGGCGGAGGAGGCCCTTGAGAAGGCGAGGGAGGAACTGGAAGCCAGAGTAGAGCGCCAGATCGAGAGAGGCGATTCCTATGGCCTGACCTTCCGCGAGCTCACCGTCCTCCACCTGGTGGCGGCTGGAAAAGCGGACAAGGAGATCGGGGTAGAACTGGGCATCAGCCCTCTGACGGCCAGCAAGCACCTCGCGAACATCCTCGACAAGATGGGGGCCGCCTCCCGCACCGAGGCAGGCGTGCGCGCCCTCCGGGAAGGCCTGCTGGACTAGCCGCTTCCCCTCTCAGGATACGAGCGTCCTACACAGCGCCGTCGCACCCGCCCTGCCATTGCCCCGTAAGTGCGTTTGCCCCGTGGTCTCAGCTCCTTCGACGAGCTCAGGATGCCTAATGCTCTGGCCTAGCCAGCGGCAGCTCGGTCGGCACCCCGAGCCCGTCGAGGGGCCTCCACACTTGCATCCTTTGTGGTGCCGGTTGGAACCGGCATGGACGATTCTCAGTGCAGCGAAGAATCACAAGGGCGAACCCAAGGGCTTCTTCAGCAGACCCTTCAGCCATGCCTGGCACTCACCACACCGGTACTTAGGAATCGGTATGGACTTCCTATGCGTGGTGGGGGAGCATTGACTCGGCACCGGATGGTGGGGGCGGTCCCCAAGGGGGGTGATGGGGTGTGCTCACGGAGCCTCCTCCGGTAGTCTGGATCCTGTATCGCGACCCCAGAGAGCGCGAATCCAGCGCTGTGGCCGTGCGTCAGTTGGGCGTCGTCGCCGTCCCCCAGCCCTCCGCCGCCGGCGTCCTGAAGTCGCTCAACCGCGGCGGAGGTCTCATCCCTGACCTTATCCTCTTCGACGACGCCGGGGAGGACATGGCGCCGGCCCGGTTCGCCGCCGCCCTGACGGACACTCTCGCTGACCTAGTGTAGTGCTTCTGATATATCGTTAGTCATGATAGACCGCTCGTCATGAGGACGAGCAGGACACTCAGCGTACCGGAAACGGATCGGAAGGAGTTGGAGCGGCTGGTGCGCGCTGGCAACACATCGCAAAAGTCGGTGCAGACGATCCTCGACAAAGTCCGACGAGCTAACGAAGCGTTAGAAGCACTACACTAGCGCCGCCCGTCATCTACATCACCACTCCCAGGGAGACCAGCGAAAGCCTGACCTCACCTCCCCTCAGGCCGGGACTCGACGTGGTCTTCCAGCGGCCGGTCCTCGCCCGCGATGTCATCGGGGCCAGCCTCGCGCTGCTGCGTGGTTCGACAGGAGAGGGCTCGGTACTGCACGCCGAGGGCCTGGAGCTGGATGTCATCAGGCGGACGCTGGCCTACCAGGGGCGCAACATCCACCTGACCCGCCTCGAATGCGGCTTCATGGAGTACATCATGCGCCGCACGGGCCGTGTGGTCGGCAAAGATGAGCTCTTGGAGCACGTTTGGGGGTTCGAGCCGGGCACCGGCAGTTGTGAGGTGCTGCGGGCTCACGTCCGAAACGTGAGGCGCAAGCTGGAGCTTCTCGGGGCGCCGCGGGACCTCATCTGGAACCTTCCGGGGCGCGGCTATCAGCTCAGGGAGGCCGCTGACGGCGAACTGCCCGAGGACCTGTCTGCACCGGCTCGCACGGCTGAGGAGCAGACCTCGCCAGCCTCCGGCCGGGCCGGGTATTGGTGACCAAGGCTTGCAGTGTGTGCGGGGGACGCCACCGGCCCCCTGATCAATATGCGCCATGAATTCTGCGGACACTGCAAGAGACAAGCGCCCGGCACATAGCCAGCCTATACCTCACTATCTGCCTCCCCTGAAACCGTCTTCTCAGAAGGTCTATCCACCTGAATCAGGGCTTCGCCCAATCGCTTCCCGTGGGATGACAAGACAACATAGATCCCAACGCGGGACCCGGACCGTGCCTGCACCGGCCGGAGGTCAGGGGGAGAGACCGGCGCCGGCGCCCCTGGGTTCCAGAGGGAGAGCAAGAGGCGCCCGTGACAGAGCTTCGACACCAGCGGGGCGACGGGTAAAGTCCCGGCCGTGCCTGCCCCGGAAGGCCACAGCTATCACGTAGAGGTCAGCGCAAGAGCCTCCAAGGACTTCGAGGCGCTCGACGCTGAGGCCCTTGAAGCCGTCCACCAGGCTCTCGATACCCTGGAGACGGAGCCGCGGCCTCGCGGCCTGCGGCGGCGCAAGGCGGCCCACCACTACAGCCTCGGCGTGGGCCTCTACCGCATCCTCTACACGGTCGATGAACAGGCCCGTCTGATCACCATCCAGCGCATCCGCCCCCGCCGTTCCCGGCCTCCGCACCCTGGCGCTTGAGGGAGTGCTGACGAAGACGCGTGGGCCGCCCGCGGTTTGGCGGGCTCACCACGAGCGGAATCTGAAGTTTGCTCACCCTGAGCTTCTCGAAGGGTACCAACCGAGTTTTCCAGCACCCTGCTAGTGTCCTGAGTCAGAGATTCGCCAACAGATTCAATGCTTTGTCTTTGTCATGCTGAACGAAGTGAAGCATCCGTCGGACCACGCCTGCCATCACGGATTCTTCGCTGACGCTCAGAATCGTCCATGTCGGTCGTCAACCGACACCACAAACGGTGAAAATGCGGGCCCCGCCCTTCGACAGGCTCAGGGTGCGGCAAGAGCCCGCCTGCGGCAAGGGCAATGCATAATGGCATGCTGAGCTTGTCGAAGCACCTAAGGCGCGGCACGATCGCATTTTCGGAGCAACGACATTTGGCTGCGGATTTCTGATTCATCACACTAGCCGCACCGGCGGCTCCCCTCACATCACCCAGCCGCGCCTGCCTGCAACCAGGCCCGCGTGCTATACTGCCAGCAATCGGCCCCCCACGCGATACCGAATGCGTCAAGCCACTAGCTCTTCCCTCCGCAACTGGCTACTGGTAGGCATCGCCGCCGCTGTCGCCGCCCCAGCCCCGGTCGTCCGGCTGAGCGGCGTCGAGCTCACGACCGGGGCGGAGGTGGCTATCACCGGCGTCGCCATCCTTGCCGCCGCGTTTCTCCTGACCTGGGCCTCGGAGGCGGCGGAGGTCGATATCCCTCGCGGCCTGGCGCTGGCCCTCATCGCCCTCATTGCCGTCCTACCCGAGTACGCAGTGGACCTCTACTTCGCGTGGACGGCGCCCGACGTGCCGGCGAACGTGCACTTCGCCACCGCCAACATGACAGGCGCCAACCGCCTCCTGGTGGGTCTGGCCTGGCCTGCCGTGGCGCTCATCTTCTGGCTGCGCACGAGGAAGACCACGCTTGGTGTGCGCGGCGACACGTCGCTCGGCCTCGTGGTGCTGGGCGCCGCCACCCTCTACAGCTTCTCGATACCCATCCGCGGCCACCTCTCTCTGCTGGACACGGCGGTGCTCGGGAGCCTTTTCGCCGGATACATGTACGTGGTGTCGCGTGCTCCCGCCCACGAGCCGGAGTTGATGGGGCCGGCGCAGACCATTGGGACGCTGCCGCCCTTGCCGCGCCGGGCCATCGTCGTGGTGCTCTTTCTCTATGCTGCGGGGATCGTTTTCGCCTCTGCCGAGCCCTTCGCCGAGGGGCTGGTGGACATTGGTGAGGAGCTGGGCATAAGCAAGTTCCTGCTTGTCCAGTGGCTGGCGCCGCTGGCATCGGAGGCGCCGGAGTTCCTCATCGCCGCCCTGCTGGCCGCTAGGGGGAAGGCGACGGCCGGCATGGTGATGCTCATATCCTCCAAGATCAACCAGTGGACTCTCCTGATCGGCAGCCTGCCGCTGGCCTACAGCATCTCCGGGCAGACGTTCTCGCCGCTGCCCATGGACGGGCGCCAGGTGGAGGAAGTGCTTCTAACGGCCGCTCAGTCGGCCTTCGCCGTCGCCATCTTCGCCAGCCTCAGCATCTCGCTGCTGGAGGCGGGCGTCCTGTTCGTGCTCTTCTCTACGCAGCTCGCCCTAACCGACGAGACGATCCGCTACGGGTACAGCGCCGCCTACCTGGTGCTGGCCGCGGTTTGGCTCTTCGGCGACCGCTCCACCCTGCCCACGGTCTTCAGGGAAGCCCGCCGGACGGCGGCCGGGCTACCCGCCCTCACCCAGGAGGCGATGTCGAACCCGCCCCGCGAAACGCAGCGGCGCCACTAGGGGGCAGGAAAAGAGTGCCCTGCCCGCCAGCAGGCAGGGCTGATCCGCCCACGCAGGCCGGAGCCCGGACTTTGGGTCCGGGCTCCAGCGTGAGGGCGAAGCGTGTGATCCTGTGGTCAGGAACCGTCTCAGGAGTGCTCAGGCAGCCATCTCTTCTTTATGCGCCGCCTCTTCCGAGGAGGGTTTCGCAGACAGAGAGCGGCGGGCCTCACGCAGCAGCGTGCTGGGGTGACGGGCGCGGGCGCCGTAGGTCGCCGCTCCCAGGCGCAGATTCAGGCGATGGCCGGAGTCGACAAGAGACCCCTCTAATGCGCTCCTGAGCCGGTCCGCTACCTGGGGGACCATCTTGCTGGACGCGCCCATGACCACCACGGCCAGCTCACCGCCACCGAGCTGCGCCACCAGATCGTTCGAGCGCGCCGCCCGGGCGAGGGCAGCAGCCAGCCGCCGTAGCGCACCCGCACTGGGGCCGCACCCAGGGCCGGTGCCGTGTTCAAGACGCATGAGGATGAGGGAGAAGGTCGCCCCCTGCCGACGGGCGCGCTCACACTCCAGGGAGAGGCGGTCATAGAAGTAGCGGCGGTTATAGAGGCCGGTGGCATCGTCGTAGACCGTCCTCCAGGCCAGGAGGGCCTCTCTGGTCCGGCGCAGGTGCTCCCTTACGACGAGGGCGCCGACGCCCAGGGCGGCGCAGACGCTCCCTAGACCGAGGGTGAGAGTGACCTGCCTGGTGTAGTCCTCCTCGCTCAGGCCTCCCGGCAGCCAGGGGATGGCCCAGAAGAGGAAGTAGAGCATCGCCGTCCAGAACGCGACCACCAAGAAACGGCTACGGCGCAGGAGCGCGTAGTACCGTTGGTGCAGGCTCACGCCGCTCCGTTGCGGAGTCTCGGCAGCCGTCGCCTCGGCCGCAGAGGAGATCGGGGGCTGCCTCTCCGGGCTCCCCGGAAGGGATGAACCGCCTGACGTGTTGGGGAACGAGTGCTGCGTCCACATGTGTCCAGCGTCCGACGCCCGTGGCTCCTTCGCTCACTCTCTCGCCGTGGCCCCGTCACCACGGGCAAAGGGAGCTCCTGTGTCTATTCTCGGAACAAAAGCCCTTCGGCCGTATCAGCCTTTAGGTAGAGAGGATGTAGAACGAAGAGCAAGCTAGGAGTTGGCGTGACCGCGCAGGGCGGCCAGAGCGGCGCTGGTGCGGTCGGAAACGCCGATCTTGCGAAAGATGTGCCGGAGATGCGTCTTCACTGTCCCTACGCTGAGACCCAGGGCAGCCGCGATCTCCTTGTTGCTAAGCCCCTGCGCCAGGGAATGGAGCACCTCCTCTTCCCTGAGACTGAGGGACCCGAGGGAACCTGCGGCCCGGGCCAGGATGTTGCCCCGCAGAGCGGGCAGAAAGGGCTGTGACGCCACATAGTCCAAGAGCCGACGCGCCACGATGGGGTCGACGACGGAGCCGCCGTCGCTGGTGCCGCGGATGGCCTCTGCCAACCTATTGCCGGCTACGCTCTTCAGGAGGTAGCCGCGAGCGCCTAGCCGCACGGCAGCCAGGAACTTCTCCAGGTCCGGCTCCTCGGCCAGGGCAACCAGGGGTACGCCGGGGAGGTCTGTGGCCAGCGAACGGAAGAACTCACGGCTCTCCGTTCCGGAGGGGTCGAAGTCGACGACGGCCACATCGGGGGCGAATTGGCGGGCGCCGCCCAGAGCTCGGACATCGGGGTCGGCGGCCGCCAGCACGGTCATGTCTTCCTCAGCAGCGAGGACGCCGTGAATGCCCTGCCTGACCAGCTCCAAGGGCTCTACCACCAGGACCCGCAGCTTCCGCGGCCGGGCGGCGGGAAGGCGTGTTACGACCATCTGCCTCTGGCAGGCTGGCCTCTCCGGGGCGTTTCCTTCCTACCACTATGGTCGCCCTGGTGCAGGGCGCATATCCGGAGTCGCCCCTATTGTTGGCGGTTCCTAGTCTGATCGGCTCGTCCAGGTTCCCAGAAGACGGCAGGAGGCAAGAAGAGGCGTCTGAGCGAGAAAGCGCGAGATCTGGAGACGTAAACGCCCCTGGGGGCACAGGAGCCAGCATCTTTGCGCTGGCCCCCTGTGCTACAATGCCGCCGGATAGAGAAGCCGCCACAGGGAAGAGGACGTTGCTGGTGGCCGAGGAGGACGCCCCGCTTCCCTGCGACAGGCTTCTTATTATGTTAGCATTTCGTGGCGCATGAAGAAAGCCTCGCGGGATAGTATCCCCCCCCGATCTTCTTAAGACATTCCTCGCATTTGGATATGGCCGCTGGCCATAGCAGGATTTCACTCGATCTTCACCTTTGCCGATAATACCGGCGGAAGCCAGTTCCGGCATGGTGAAGGTATGGTAGCGTCGTCACTCTTCATTGTGGGGGTCCGGGAAAACGACGCCCTGGAAGCCGCCGAGGCAGCCCGCCACCTCGGGTTCTCGGCCACCGCCGCCGAGTACCAGCCGACAACGTTGGGCGCCATCGAGCAGTCCCAAGCGTCGGTGGTGGTGGTGGACTTGGCGGCCCTCCCCGGGGGCGGCGAAGTCCTCTGCCGGCAGGTGGCCCGCCTCCCCCACTCCCCTCTCCTCCTCGCTATCGTCGCCAACCCTTCCCAAGCAGCGGCAGCGCTCCACGCTGGGGCTACGGTCTGCCTAACTCACCCCGTGGATCCGTCCTGGCTGGCCGCTCAGCTTTCCGGCCTCCTCCGGCTGTCGAGGGCGCAGGAGATCGCGGGTCAGGGAGATGCACCCTTCACCATCCGCGGCCTCAAGATCGACCCCGGTCGCTGCGAGGCCAGCACTGAAGGCCGCACCATCCCGCTCACGCCGACCGAGTTTCGCATCCTGGCCTGCTTGGCCCGCTCGGCAGGAATGGTCATTTCTGGCCGCGACCTGGGCGCGGACGCGCTGGACCTTGACCTGCGGGAACAGGAAGCCATGGAGCTTCTGAAGGTCCATGTGTACCGGCTCCGGCGAAAGCTGGCCCAGAGCGGCTCCGATCCCTGGATCCTGCGCAATGTGCGGGGCTTCGGATACATGCTGGAGCGGCGCGCTGCCACTGCCAAGCCGGCCCCGGCTGCCGCCATCGCGGGCGAGAGAGCCAGGGCGTTGCGGCGCCGGAGCGCCTGACCCCTTCACCGAGTCCTCACCCCGCCTTCACCGCGCCGCTACCCACAACTCAGCTTTCTGGCCGTTGTTGTGTTGGTAGGGAAGCGCAGCGCCCTTCTCTCGGTCCCCCCGCCCCCGAGAGAGCAACCGCTTCCCCCAAGGGAATAGCGCTCCGATAGAGGGTAGCAGGACGAGGGCCTGAGTAGTCGGAGTCGGTGGCCCGCCGCCGAGTCAGGATGCCGGCGGTGGGCCTTCCCCTTTGTGTGGCAGGAGCCCAGCGGCACCCCGGCAGCGGGAGGAGACAGAGGCTAGCGGTCACCTCCACGAGGGGGTGCCACTGCCGTTAGCCTCCCTTCCTCCACGTGCACCCGTACCACCTCCCCCGCTGAGAGCGGCTCGAACTCGCCGTCGACGTAGAAGGGGGCGTCCTCCAGCGTACGCAGGGTCAGCTCCTTGAAGTGGTAGAGGTGAGCCTTGCTGAGGTTCTGTGCGCCGCCCCGCACAGACCGGAATATGTACCAGGGCCGCTGCCAGGAGGGGACATCGCCGAGGATGAGCAGGTGGAGAAAGCCATCGTCAACCAGGGCGCCCGGGGCCAAATGAAAGATGCCACCTTCCTGCTCGCCGTTGCTGATGCTGGCGGTCAGGGCCCTGCCCTGGAACGTCACTTCGCCGCCCGTTATCTCCAGGGCAATGGGCCGGAAGCGGAAGAGCTCCCTGGGTACGGCCCGCAGGTAGGTCAGGGGCGAGCCGTGGGCCTTGTCCGCCTCGCTCTGCGCCAGCCGGGCGACGGCGGCGATCAGGCCGATGCCTATGGTCGTGCCGAAGTAGCGGCGCCGGCCCCCGCGTTCGAAGAGGCCGAGGTCCACCCGCCGGAGGTGGCCTGCCCTGATGATAGCCAGGGCGCGCTCCAGCTCGGTGGGGATGCCCAGGTAGATGGCGAAATCGTTTGCCGTCCCCACCGGCAGGAGGCCAAGCGATGCCTTGAAGCCCGAGGCGGATATCCCGTTAATGACCTCGCCGAGGGTGCCGTCGCCGCCCATCACCGTAATCACGGCGTGGCCAGCCGCCGCCGCTTCCGCCGCCAGACGCTCGCTGTCGCCGGGGCCCTGGCTCATCACCAGCTCGTCCTCCGGTTCGAGAAGAGAGCGCACCTGAGCCAGGGCCTTCCTGCCTCTGCCCCTGCCTGCCGCCGGGTTGGCTATGACGTACATCGCTGCTGTCCCTCGCCTTCAGCTCCCGGGCGAGGCGGCCCCGAGGGCCGCCAAAGCCTCCGCTACCTCCGTCAGGGAGGCGTCCAGGGCCTCCAGCACAAGGTCCACCTCCTCGGCGCTGATGACGAGCGGCGGCATGATCTGGAGGGTGGACGGTCGGAAGAAGGCAAACAGGGCCAGCATGCCGTGCCGACCCATAGCCGCCGTGAGGAGGAGGCCGCACCGGGAGCTGATCGTCTCCAGGCCGATCATGAGGCCCCGCTGCCGTGCCTCCACCACCAGGTCTGGGTGCCGCTGGCGCAGCTCGGCGAGGCCGACCGCGAAGCGCTCGCCCATGGCCCGGACGTGCTCAAGGAAGCCGCGCTCCGCAATGATGTCCAGCATCTCCAGGCAGACGATGCAGCCCAGGTCGGAGCCCCCGAAGGTGGAGACGTGGGCAAAGGGGTTGCGGTCGAAGAACGCCTGGAGGCGAGGGCGGTAGCAGGCCACGGCCACCGGGTAGATGGCAGCGCTCATGCCCTTGCCCAGCACCATGATGTCCGGCACCACGCCCCACTCGTCGATAGCCCAGAGGCGGCCAGTGCGACCCAGGCCGGCCTGCACCTCGTCCAGGATGAAGACCGCACCCCACTCGTCGCAGAGGCGGCGGAGGCGCGGGTAGTAGTCGGCGGGCGGCAGGAGCATGCCGCCAGTGGCGGGTATCGTCTCCATGATGACGGCGGCCGTCTGCTCGTCGACGGCGGCCTCCAGGGCCGCGAAGTCGCCGAAGGGCACGTGGCGAAAGCCGGGCGCCAGGGGCCCGAACTCCTCGGCGGACTCCCCCGTGGCCACCATGGCCAGGCCAGTGTGACCGTGGTAGCCCTCGGAGGCGGAGACGACGCCGGGCCGGCCCGTGTGGGCCCTGGCCAGCTTCAGGGCGATGTCCACGGCCTCGCCGCCGCCGGCCGCGAAGTAGCTGTAGGTGATATCGCCCGGGGTGAGCTCGGCCAGGCGACGGGCCAGGGCGGCCCGGGGTCCGCTCATCAGGATGTGGTCGCCAATGTCATACTTCTCCAGGGCGCGGCGGAGGGCCTCTATGATGCGCTGCGGCCGGTGTCCCAGGTTGAAGACGCCGCCGCTGGAGCGGAGGTTGATGAAGGAACGCTTCCCGTCCCAGTCCCAGATACGGCAGCCCTCGCGGCGTCCCGGCACCACGGCGAACCCCATCTGTCGGTAGGTCTCCACCTTGGAGGGTGAGACATAGCAGGCGAACTCTTCGATGACCTCTTCCTGGGAACGGTTATCACCCATCATGGCGGACACCTCACATCACTCGCCGCGCCGCGTCGCCGCCGAAGGCAACCCTCTTCGCCACGTCTGCGGAACGGTGTGCCCATTGTACAGCCTCCCGCCGACAGCAGGCACGACTCGGATGTCGTCTGGCGAGCGGTCCTGGCCCTCCGCGGCGGGGCTTGAGAGTGTGAGGGACACGTCGGGGGTCGCGCAGGGCCTGCCGGCCCCGACAGCCCTCGACAGCATTCGATGCCGGAGTGCCACCGCCTTAGTGCTCTTGACTGCCTGGAAGCCACTGGCTAGACTGTGAACGGCTTCCCAAGCCCAGGGCACAGCGTGTCTGTGTAGAATCGTGGAGGTGGCGGCACCTTGGCCAACCAGGTCGGAAAGCGGTACTTGTGCACCAAGTGCGGCACGGAGATGATTGTCACAAAGGGCGGTAGCGGCGAGCTGACTTGCTGCGGCCAGCCCATGCAGCTCAAGAGTTGAGGGCCCAGGGGGGCCAGCCCAGGCTCAGGAGGTAGGATCAATGCCCAACCCACTCGGAAAGCGATTTCAGTGCGAAGCGTGTGGCTCGGAGGTGCTCTGCATTAAGCCGGGAGAGGGCGAGGTTCAGTGCTGCGGCGCCCCCATGAAGCTGATGCAGCCCAAGGTTCTCCCCTCTGCTGACTGACCTCCCGCCAACCATCTGACTTCTAGGGTTGCCTGCCAGCAGCCAGGGCCGCCGGGGAAGCCTCCGGGCGGCCCTGCTCATCCCAGGAGGTCAGGCAGGACCCCGTTCCAGGGTGTCCGGATGGGAGGGCGGCCTTGCCTGCCAGCCTCATCTTCCACAACCTGCGCGTCCTCACCATGGAGCCGTCGCGGCCACGCGCGGAGGCGGTGGCCGTGGCCGGTGATCGCCTGCTGGCCGTGGGCTCGGACGCCTGGGTAGCGCGTCAGCGGGGGCCGCGGACGCGTCAGGTCGATGGGCAAGGCCTGACGCTCCTGCCCGGCTTCATCGACGCCCACTGCCACCTGCTCTCCTATGCCGCCTCCCTCCTCTCTGTCGACTGTAGTCCCAGGGCTGTCCGCTCGATAGGCGGCATCCAGGACGCCCTGGCCGCCGCCGCCCGCATGCCCGAGGGCCGCTGGCTGCGCGCCGTTGGCTACGACGAGACAGACCTGGCCGAGGGCCGCCATCCGACACGCTGGGACCTAGACGTGGCTGTCCCCGGCCATCCGGTGCGCCTCGTGCATCGCACTGGCCGCGCCTGCGTCCTCAACAGCCGGGCCATGTCCCTGGTTGGCCTGGCGGCTGGCAGCGAAGAGCCGCCTGGCGGCTACATGGAGCGGGACCCGGCTAGTGGCGAGCCCACCGGTCTCCTCCTGGAGATGAATGACGTCGTGGATCCCTTTGTGCCGCCCCTGTCCTACGAGGAGCTCTCGACCGGGGTGCGGCAGGCGACGCAGACGTTTCTCTCGCAGGGGGTGACGGCCCTCCAGGACGCCACCGCTACCAACGGTCGAAAAGAGTGGGAGCTCTTTCGGCGCCTCATGGCCGATGGCAGCCTCCCCCTCTCCGTCACACTCATGGAGGGCTATCGCCACCTGGGCGAACTCCCAGAGGCCGACAGTGCCCTGCCCTTGCGTCGTGGCCCCGTCAAGGTAGTGATTGCCGAGCTGGGAGAGGAGCTGCATCCTGGCCCGGAGGAGCTGGAGGAGATGATATGGGGTGTCCACCAGGCGGGTCGTCAGGTGGCGGTCCATGCCGTGGGGTCGGCGGCCGTGGAGGCCGCGGCGGCGTCCCTGGCCAGCGTCCTGAGACGTAGGCCCCGCCGCGACCACCGGCACCGCATCGAGCATTGCGGGGTCTGCCCGCCAGCGCTGGCCGGTCGCCTGGCCAGCCTGGGGGTGCTGGTGGTAACCCAGCCGTCCTTCGTCTACCATGGCGGCGACCGGTACCTACGCCAGGTGGCGGCCGAGGACCTGCCGCACCTCTACCCCCTGCGTACCCTGCTGGAGGCGGGCGTGCCGGTGGCGGCGGGCTCGGACGCGCCGGTGGTACCGCCCGGTGCCCTATCCGGCCTAGTGGGAGCGGTCCGCCGCCTCTCATCGGGAGGGGCAGCCGTGGCGCCGGGCGAGGCGGTCTCAGCGGACGAGGCCCTGGCCATGCATACCAGTGTCGCCGCCCGCGCTGCCTTCGACGAAGGGAGACGCGGTAGCCTGCGGGCCGGCAAGCGTGCCGACCTGGTGCTGCTGTCCGGCGATCCCACGTATGGGCGCCCGGAGGACGCTCCGACGGTGGAAATGACGGTCGTGGGGGGTCAGATCGCTTGGGAGCGAGGGGGCGCCGCCCCAGGGACACTGTGCTGGCGCTGAAGCATCCGGCATACTATAGCTACTAAGGGCGTGCGCTAGATCGGGTTCTTCCAGGGAGACCGAAGGGGCTATGCCGGTCCTCAAGGACTTCGCCTTTGCTCTTGATCCCGTGCGGGCCGCCGAGAGGCGCGGCGGCCGTCTCGCGCAGCTCGTCGAGCGGCCGGCGTGGCGGCAGATGTACGAGCCCGCCATCGCGGAGGCCCGCGAGCTTATCCGACCGGCCGTAGCCTATGCCGTTCACCCCATCACCGGAGCAGAGGCGGAGCGCCTGATCATTGCTGACGGGCAGGCGCTCGAGAGCGCAGTCGTGGCGCGGCTCTTCGCCGACGCCCCCGAGGTGGCCCTGGTTATCTTCACCATCGGTCCGCTCCTGGAGGAGCGGGTGGCGCAGTACCAGGCCGCGGGCGACTATCCGGCGGGCATTGCGCTGGACCTGATCGGCTCAATCGCCGTCAACGAGGTCGGCCAGGTTGCTCACGGTGTCCTCCAGGACCTGGCGGCCTCCAAAGGCGTCAGGGCGAGCATTCCCCTCAATCCCGGCACCAGCCACTGGCCGATCTCGGGCAACCATGTGCTCGTGGAGCTGGTTCCGGCCGCCGAGATCGGCGTGGAGGCCCTGGAGTCAGGGCTGCTCAGGCCCTTCAAGTCCATCTCCTACGCCGTGGCCCTCGGGACGGACGTCCTGACTCCGGAGCAGGGCTCCTCCTGCGACTACTGCGACACGCGCGACCTGTGCCGGCTGTAGAACGTAGCTGGCGGTCGGTCCCGGCGCGCACCGACAGGGACGCGGCATGGCCTTGGGCCGCGTGCTCGGCATTCTGAGAGGGGGCGTACCCAGGTGAACCAAGACAGAGCGCCGTTGGGCCAGCATGGCGAGCTGGCCCAACTGTATCGTGTCCCTCCCGACCGGCTGAGAGCCGTGTTCAGGGTCTTCAACAAGTTCATGGTTGCCATGTTTCGCCTGGGCCTGGGGCCCTACGCTGGCGGCAATCCGTACACGGGCTACATCATGGTGCTTACTACCACCGGGCGCAGGACTGGTCTACCGCGGCGTACCCCGGTGAACTACGCCCAAGGCGAAGGCGAGGTTTACTGCCTTGTCGGATTCGGCCAGAGCTCCCACTGGTATAGGAACGTACTCGCGAACCCCAACGTGCAGGTGTGGGTAGGACGCGAAGGATGGAGCGGCCGGGCAGAGGTGATGACAGATCCAACGGAATGGCTGCCTATCTACCGGCACATTGCGCACCGCGCCGGGTTTGCTGACCGGGCTTTCACAACGGAGGCCATCTCTGAGCTCAGCGACGAAAGGCTGCTGAGGCTGGCCGCCGAGGGGCCGGTGATACGCATCCGTCTGGACAGGAAGCTGCCGAGAGCGGAAGGGCCGGGCGATCTTGCCTGGCTGTGGCCCGTGGTCGGGGCCGGCTTTCTTGCCGGCTGGCTCATCCGTAGACGGAGAGCTGGGAAACGAAGGGGAGAGGCTGGCTCCTAGAGAGCCGCTGCGCCGGCCACAGGGCGCCAGCAGGAGGTAGGACAAGCATGGACACCTACACCTGCATTCGGACGAAGCGGGACACGAGGTTCTACTTGGACACGCCCATCCCGGAGCAGACGCTGCACCGCATCCTCCAGGCCGGACGGATGGCCGGCAGCTCCAAGAACTCGCAGCCCTGCCGCTTCGTCGTCATCGAGGATGCGGCGAAGATCCGGGAGCTGGCCGCCTGCGGCCAGTACACAGAGCACCTGCCGTATGCGCCTCTGGTCATTGCTATCGCGATGCCCAGGGATGGAGGGGATTTCGATGCCGGGCGCGCCGCCCAGAACATGATGCTCGCCGCCTGGGCCGAGGGGATTACGTCCTGTCCAACGTCCATGTACGACATGGACGGCGCTCGCCGAGTGCTGGGCCTTCCCGGTGACTACCGCGTGGCCATCGTTCTGCCGTTCGCCTACCCGCCGGCGTCCGGGATCAAGTCGCGGGGCCTGCCGCGCCTCCCGCTGGGCGAGGTGGTGCATCGGGGCGGCTGGTAGCGACACGAAGGCAGCCGGCCCGTCATGGGCGGCGCGCCGGCTGTCACTGGGGTAGCCTCAGCACGGCGCCAGTGCTCGCCGAGGTCACCAGGGCCGAGTAGCGTTTGAGATAGGGCAAGACCTCCCGTTTCAGGGGAGGAGCCGACCACCGCGCCAGCCGCCCATCGATCTCCTCCTGCGCCAGGCCGACGTTCAGCGCCCTGGCCGGAATGTCGATCTCGATCATGTCCCCCTCCGCCACGATGGCCAGCGGCCCGCCCTGCATGGCCTCGGGCGAGATGTGGCCGATGGCGGCGCCCTTGGTGGCGCCCGAGAACCGGCCGTCGGTGATCAGCGCGACCTCGGCATCTAGTTGCCGAGCCACGATGCCGGAGGTGGCCGCGAGCATCTCGCGCATGCCCGGCCCGCCCTTGGGCCCCTCGTACCGGATGACCACCACGTCGCCACTCTTGATGGCGCCGCTCATGATGGCCTGCACGGCCTCCTCCTCGATGTCGAAGACGCGGGCGGGACCCCGGTGCTTCAGCATCTCCCGGCGGACCGCCGACTGCTTGACCACTGCCCCCTCCGGCGCCAGGTTGCCGTAGAGAATGGCCAGGCCGCCCTCGGCGTCATAGGGGTTGTCGATCTCCCTGATGACGTCGCGCCTCTTGACGCGGGCCGTCTCGACGATCTGCCCCACTGTCTGACCGCTGAGAGTCATGGACTCCAGGTGCAGCAGGCCCTTCGCGGCGAGCTCCTTCATGACGGCCTGGATGCCCCCGGCCTGGTAGAGGTCTTCCACGTGGTGGCGGCCTCCCGGGCTGAGGTCGCACAGACGCGGCGTGCGCCTGCCGAGGCGGTCGAAGGCACCGAGATCGAGGTTCTGCCCGGCCTCGGCGGCGATGGCCATGAGGTGCAGGATGGTGTTCGAGGAGCTGCCGATGGCCATGTCTACGATGATGGCGTTCTCGAGGGCCTCCTGGGTCAGGACGCTCCTGGGTGTCCTTTCTTCCCTGAACAGCTCCATCACTCTCGTGCCGGTGTACCTGGCCAGCTCCCTCCTCTTTCCATAGACGGCGGGGATGGTGCCGTTGCCGGGCAGGGCCAGTCCTAGGGCCTCGGCCGTGCAGTTCATGCTGTTGGCGGTGAACAGCCCGGCGCAGGCACCGCAGGTGGGCGCGGCCTCCTCAATGAAGTCCGTTCGGTCGTCAGCCGATACCTCTCCCCGCTGCCCCATGCCGGCCAGCTCGGCGAGGCTGCTGATGTCGATGGCGCGGTCCTGGAAGCAGCCGGCCAGCATGGGGCCGCCGCTGACCAGAATCGCCGGCACGTCCAGCCTGGCCATCGCCATCATCATGCCGGGCGTGATCTTGTCGCAGTTGCTGACCAGCACCATGGCGTCCAGGGCGTGGGCCAGCATCATCGCCTCGATGGAGTCGGCGATGAGCTCGCGGCTGGCCAGCGGGTAGCACATGCCGGCGTGGCCCATGGCGAGGCCGTCGCAGATGGCTATGCTTGGGAACTCGAATGGGGTTCCCCCGGCGGCGATGATCCCTTCCCTGACGGCGGAGGCGATCTCGTCCAGGTGTATGTGGCCGGGGACGAGCTCGTTCTGCGAGTTGACCACGCCTATCAGAGGCCTGGCCATCTCCTCTCGTGTCCTGCCCATGGCCAGGAAGAGGGACCTGCGGCCCTTCACTACGTCGCTGCGCATCGGGCTTGGCTCCTTTCAAGGCGTTTGTCGGCTGGAACGTGGCCCATTGGGAGCGCGCGCCTGATGGACGCCTGTGCGCTGGCATGATCGCGTCACAAAGGGCGGCGCGGGCCATCCCCAAGCATACTTCGGCCTCGTGGTCTTGCGGTAGTCCCGGATAGGTGTCTTGGTTGCTGGCTGGCGCAACCGGCGATGGCGGCGCTACTGCTGCTCCTGCCCTGCGGAGTGCAGCCCGCCGTCGGGCCTAGGCAGCCTTGCTGGTGTCGGGAAGAGGCTCGGGGGCGGCAGTCTGGGCCAGCGCTCGCAGTCCCCCAGAGCGGCGGAGGCGCTCAAAGGCGTCCACAACGGACGGGCAGTACTGCTGCCCACGGCGGGCGATGATCTCGGCGACGGCGTCGTTGAGGGGCCAGGCCTTCTTGTAGGGGCGCTCGCTGATCAGGGCGTCGAAGCTGTCGGCCACGGCGACGATCCTGGCGGGCAGGGGGATGTTCGCCCCGCTCAGCCCATCGGGGTAGCCGCTGCCGTCCCAGCGCTCGTGGTGCCAGCGTGCGATCTCGCGGGCAGTCTTGAAGAGGGGGCTGGGTCCCAGGATGTCCTCGCCGACCAGGGGGTGCACCTTGATGACCTTCCATTCCTCGGTTGTCAGCGCCCCTCTCTTGGCCAGGACGCTGTCCGGCAGGTGCACCTTGCCCAGGTCATGGAGGAGGGAGGCGAGGCCGATCTCTCGGGCGTGCTGGGGGCCGAGGCCAAGTTCCGTCGCCAGGGCCTCGCTACAGGTCCGGATCCTGCGGAGGTGGTTGCCGGTGTAGGGGTCGCGGGCCTCGGCCACGTTGGCGAGCACGGTCACCGTGTAGTGGTAGGCGCTCTCCAGGTCGGAGGCCGCCGCCCGAAGCTGCTCCAGGAGCAGCGCGTTCTTCAGGACAGGGGCGAGCTGAGAGGCGATGGCGAAGAGGACGTTGACGTCCTTCTCGGAGAAGGCGTCGGCGCGTCTGCTGGCCGCCACGAGCAGGCCCAGCAGCTCGTCTTCGTAGAGCATCGGGACCACCGCTGCCGATTGGATGCGGGCCCGGGCGAGAAGTTCCTGTTGGGTCGGGCCGAAGCGGGGATCGCTGGCCAGTTGGGCGAGGACGATGGGGCGCCGGCTCTCCGCCACCTCCCGCACGAACGGGTCGTCCTCGGGACTGGGCAGGCCCTCATGCCAGCGGTCCAGCCAGCCGGCTCTCCACCCGATGATGCTGCGCTGCTCGCGGCCTTCGTTGCGCCAGGGGAGGACGTCGACGTAGACGACGTCATAGCCGGTAGCGAGGGATGTCTCCTCGGAGATGCGTTCCAGCTTCTGCTCCAGGGAGGCCCCGGAGGCTACCAGCGTGCCGAGCTGGCTTACCAGGGGCCAGGCGCCGGCGGCGAGCAGACCGCGAGGCGCAGTGTCCTCTGCCTGACCCCTAGCGGCCTCCCTTTCCATGCTGGCGGTCTTCTTGGCGCCGTACATGCGGAAGTCAGCGAGACGGATGAGGTCGTCTGCCGTCATGTCGCTCTCACTGTCCTGGGTGGCAACGCCGCTGGAGAGGGTCACCTGGACCCGCTCGCCACTCTCCCCGTCCACGTACTGGGGCTCGGCGGCTACATAGGCGCAGAGGCGGTGGGCGAGAAGCCCGGCGGTCACCGCGTTGGTCCTCGGGGCAACCACCAGAAACTCATCGCCCCACATGCGGATGATGAGGTCCTGGGGCCTCATCTGGTCCTCCAGGGTAGCTGCCACCTGCCGTAGAACCAAATCGCCGGTAACGTGGCCGTGGCGGTCGTTGATGACCTTCAGGAGGTCGACATCGAGGATGATGACCGAGAAGGGCTGGCCTTTGTCGGTGCCGAGACCCTCCTCAACACGCTCGTAGAAGTAGCGCCGGTTGGGGAGACCCGTCAGATCGTCGTGGTAGGCGCGCCAGGTCGCGAGGGCTATTCTGGCGCCAGCGGCTGCTACCACGCACAGCCTACTGCCCACGCCGGTGAGAATGGTGATCAGGCCGAGGAGGACGGTTTCCGCGGCGGGGGTCGATACGTGAAAAAGGGGAGACCCCTCGGACTCCCGCCAGTAGTCGTCCCACGTCAACCCCAGCGGCACGAACGGAGCCATCCAGAGGAGAAGGGCGACCACGCAAGACCAGAACGTGACCTGGCCCACCCGCCAGGCCAGGGTGAGGCGGCGGGCACGGCGGGCAAGTGCGTCGGTGGTGTGCTGGTCCCTCGACATGCTCCTTCCAGGCGATGCAACCTTTTCCCATGGTAGTATCGGCAGGCGGCCGCACAGGGCCAGCCCTGCTGGGAATGGACGTAGGCACCCCGCCGGCCCGCTGCTGCGGTCAATGGGCATGTTGGCCTGTGCATCCGGGCCCAAGGTGAGAGGATGAGACTCGCGTCCACCAGGTCGTACTGTGTTGCGGGGTCTCCTGCCCGAAAGCGCCGCCCTCAGGGCAGGTGCTCGAACTCGCGGAGGAGCTGCCGGGCGATGACGATGTGCTGGATCTCGGACGTGCCCTCGTAGATGTGCAGAGCGCGGACTTCTCGATACATGCGCTCCACAACCGTGCCCTTCACAAGGCCCACCCCGCCGTGGAGCTGAAGGGCCTGGTCGATGACCCTCTGCGCGGCCTCGGTGGCGAAGAGCTTGGCCATGGAGGCCTCTTTGGTCACCGTCTGGGCGCCCCGGTCCCTGAGCAGGGCCGCCCGGTAGACCATTAGCCGGGCAGCCTCCAGTTCGGTGGCCATGTCGGCCAGCTTGTACTGGACGACATCCAGCTCCGCCAGCGGCCTTCCGAACTGGACCCGTCGCTGTGTGTGGCGCACCGCCTCCTCGAGCGCCGCCTGGGCCATACCTACAGCGGCAGCGCCCACCGAGGGCCTGTACACGTCCAGATTCCCCATGGCAATGCGGAAGCCTTCGCCCTCGCGGCCCAGAAGGTTGGCGCGTGGGACTCGGCAGTCTTGGAAATGCAGCTCGCCGATGGCGTGCTCGGCGAGAAGGTAGGTGTTCTGCGTGGCGAAGAGGCCGGGCGTGTCTGCGGTCACGACGAACCCAGAGATGCCCCGTCTCCCCGCCGCAGGGTCGGTTTTGGCGAAGACGGTGTAGGTGTCGGCATCGCCGGCGTTGGAGATGAAGCGCTTCTCGCCGTTGAGGACGTAGAAGTCGCCTTCCAGGACTGCGGTGCTCTGGAGCGCGGCCACATCGGAGCCCGCCTCGGGCTCGGTGAGCGCGAAGGCAGCGATGGCCTCGCCACGGGCGATGGGCGGGAGGTAACGCCTCTTCTGCTCGTCGCTTCCCGCGTTGACGATGGGATAGCTGCCGAGCCCCTGCATCACGAAGGCGCTGTCGGCGTGGGCGGAGACCCGTGCAAGCTCCTCGCGGGTCAGGCAAACCGACACGGCGCTGATGCCGTCGCCGCCGTGCTCCTGGGGAATGACCAGGCGGAACAGCCCTGCCTCCGCGAGCATGGCGACCACGTCCCGGCGCAGGGAGTGCGACTCGTCTACCTCCGCGGCAATGGGCGCCAGCTGCTGGTTGGCCAGGCGACGCACGCGCTGCCGCAGAGCGAGCTGCTCGTCGGTGAGAAAGAGGTCCATTGGCGCGTGTGGCCAGTATATGTCCGGTCGCGGCCCGGCGACAACGGCAAAAGCCGGTTGGTGCGTCGCTGTCGGGCCTAAGGCCGCATGCCGAAGCGCCACTTCGGCCCTAGCTCGGTTCGCACCAGCTCCTGCGCGATCTCCACGAAGCGGCAGAGGAGCGGGCGGGTGTCCCTGGGATCGATCATCTCCTCCACCCCGAAGGCCTCGGCCGTCCGGAACGGGGAGCGGAGCTGGTTCAGCTTGTCCTCCAGCTCGCGGCGTTTCTGGTCGGGGTCCGGCGCCGCCTCGATCTCCCTTCGGTAAGCCGCTTCGACACCGCCCTCCACCGGCAGGGAGCCCCACTCCGCGGAGGGCCAGGCGTAGCGCAGGTTGAGCCCGCCGTGGCGGCCGTGGCCGCCGCCGGCCACGCCGTAGCACTTGCGGACTATCACCGCGATCCAGGGGACCCTCGACTCCTCTATGGCGCAGAGGGCCCGGACACCCTTGCGGATGGTGCCCTGCCGCTCGGCGGCGGTACCCACCATGAAGCCTGGCTGGTCCACCAGGTTCACCACCGGCAGGTGGAAGGTGTCGCAGAGGTCGACGAAGCGCATGAGCTTCTCTGAGGCTGCGGCGTCCAGGGCGCCGCCCACGTGCATGGGATCGTTGGCCATCATACCTACAGGATAGCCGTTCAGGCGGGCGAAGTCGGTGACGAGGGAGCGGCCGTAGTGCGGGCTCAGCTCGAAGAGAGAATCCCGGTCGGCAATAAGGTCCAGCAGCCTGCGAACGTCGTATGGGCGGCGCCGGTTGCGGGGGATAATGGAGAGCAGCGCCTCCTCCCGCCGGTTGGGGTCGTCGGTGGGCTTGGCGCGCGGCGGTGCCTGCCAGACATTGCTTGACAGGTAGGAGAGGAAGCGGCGGATCTGGCGAAAGCAGTCCTCCTCGTCCTCGGCCACGTTGTCGACAACGCCGCTCTTGTAGGCGTGGAGCTGGTAGCCACCCAGGGCCTCCTTCGTCACCTCCTCCCCCAGACCACGGCGCACCACGGGCGGCCCGGCCACGAAGACCTGGCTGGTGTCCTTGACCATGATGGTCCAATGAGCCAGCACGGCCTTGGCGGCGGGCAACCCTGCTGCCGACCCCATGATTGCGCTGACGACCGGGATCTTGCCCAGGAGCTTCGCCATGGTCACGACGCCGGGGTTATCCGGGATGTAGGTGCGGCCCATCTGCTCCAGTGTGCGGACGCTGCCACCAGTGCCATCGATGAGGCGGATGATGGGTAGGTGCCACTCGTCCGCCATCCTCTCGGCGAAGGTCCACTTGCCGCCGACGGCAGCATCGGCGGCGCCTCCACGTACGGTGAAGTCCTCCCCGCCCACCACCACCCTACGGCCTTCGATGGTGCCGATGCCCATGACGAAGTTCGCTGGCCGGAAGGAGACGAGCTTGCCATCCCTCTCTTCGGAGCGGCCGGCCAGCGAGCCCAGTTCGTGGAATGAGCCCGGGTCCACCAGTCGTTCGATGCGCTCTCGCACCGTCAGCTTGCCGGCGGTGTGGTGCCTGGCCACGGCCTCTTCGCCCCCCATCTGGGCGGCGAAGAGGCGTCGTTGCTCGATCTCCTCGATCTCTGGTTGCCAGTCCGTGAGCTCTTCCTTGTCCGCCATCAGTCCACCCCCTGGTCCGCGGCGCGTTTCGCGCTGGCTCGCCCCGTTAGCAGAGTACCACCAAGAGATCGTCCTCCTGCACCGTGTCGCCGATGCTCACCCGAATCTCCTGCACAATCCCGGCCCGCGGTGTGCGGATGGGGATATGCATCTTCATGGACTCCAGAATCAGGAGTTCGTCGTTCTCCATCACCTGGGCCCCCGGCGGGACTAGGATGTCCGCCACAGTCCCGACCATGGGAGCCCGCACCTCGATGACGCCTTCTTTTGTCACATGACCTCCTGAGGGCACTGCCAGCTCGACTGCTGAGATTATACCCAAAGTACGGGGTCACAACGCTGGGAGTGTGTTGGTGGCGTTAAGACGGCCAGGGAAGCTTTCCCAGCAGCCCGCTGGGGCGCGCGGAGCAGCCCTCTCATCCGGTGCGGTCGGCCGTCGCCCGCATCCAATCCCTGATGCTGGCCGCAATCCGCTGGCCCGCGTCCTCTTGGAGGAAGTGGCCGGCCCCCTCGACGACGAGCGGGGGCGCGACGTTGCGAAAGATGGCGCGCAGGTGGGGCTCCCACGGACCGGTGATGGGGTCGCTGTCCGACCACGGCAGCAGCACTAGCAGGTCCAGCGTCTTCAGGGTCTCGATGGCCAGGCGGTTGTCGTAGGCGCCGGGATGGTCCGGGCGCGTGGGCACGAGGCGCGGGAAGACGAGCGCCCCGGTCTGATACTCCCTCGATGGGAAGGGCGCGCCGTAGGCGGCGGCCTCGGCGTCGGTGAGGGCACGGCCGCGGACAGCGAGTCGCATCATCGCGGGAACGTCAAGCCATGTCTGCTGCTGGGAGAGCCATCGCCAGCGCATGAACCCCTCGCCCGGAGCGCGGCCATCTGGAATGCCCGTATTCATCGCCACCAGGCGGGCGAAGCGCTCCGGCATCTGGGCGAGCACCCGCAGGCCTAGCGCACCGCCCCAGTCCTGGCAGACCAGGGTCACACGCCGCAGATCGAGCGCCCCGATAAAGCCGCGGAGCCATCTCACGTGTGACTTGTAGCTGTACGCGTTGTCGGCCACCGGCTTGTCGGAGTGACCGAAGCCGACCAGGTCCGGCACAATAGCGCGTCCGATCTTGACCAGCGGCGGGATCATGTGTCGGTAGAGGTAGCCCCATGTCGGCTCGCCGTGGAGCATGAGAATGGGGTCGCCCTCGCCCTGCTCGACGTAGGCCATGCGCAGGCCCTCTATCTCCACGTACCGTGGCTCGTACGGGAAGCCGGGCAGGTCGGAGAAGCACTCGTCGGGCGTGCGCAGCACTGAGCCCTCCGGCCACGTCGTCTGGACGCTGGCGAACCGGGCCACCTGCGCGACATGGTCGGGCTCCAGGCTGTCGCTGATCTCGGCCACCCAGAGGGAGAAGTCGAGTAGGTCGGCGTCGATCTCGTGCTCGGGCGGACGGGGCTCGTAGCGGTCCCAGTGGCCGTACACCATCGCCATGGAGGGGTGGCCGCGGCCGAGGTCAGCCAGCTCAAGAGCGTACAGATGGTCGTGGGAGGAGCGCCAGTAGACGCGGCCCGCTCGGATGCCCGTGGCGCGTTCAACCGCCTGTGCCACATCCGGCCGTACGTCCAGCTCCTGCTCCCAGAGCAGCGGGTCGGGGCGGAGGTAGGAGAGCTCCTCGGCGGTCGGAGTGACGAACTTCATAGGGCAGGGCCCACGGTTCGGTTCAGGAAGTCGACTGTGGCACGGGCCAGGTCCGGGCCGCGGTCGTCCTGTAGGAAGTGGGCGGCGTTCTCGAACGTGACCGGGCCTTCGGCGTGCGGCAGCAGCTCCTTGAGGCGGTTGGCATACTCGATGGGGAAGACGGCATCCTCAGGTGCCCAGAGCAGGATGGTCGGAACGTCGGCCAGCTCCGGCAGCCGGCGCCCGATGGCCTGCATGTCCGCCCAACCGCGGTCGCCCTCCCGCATGGGTATGGTGCGGGGCCAGGTGAGCACGACGTGGTCTGAGTCTGGCTCGTCATAGACGTGATGATAGGCCCGAGCCTCCTCCTCGGTCATGCCGCGACGCGAGATGGCGGACGGGCCGCTGTGGGAGAGCACCTTCTGCCGCTTCATGAAGAACTGGCCGATGAGGGGCGCGTGCCATGTCGTCCAGGGCAACGGTGAGGCGTGGAAGCGGCCCACGTACCCCGTGAACAGCCAGGTGTTCATCAGCACAAGGGCTGCGAGGCGCTCCACCCGCTGCAGCGCCGCGCCCACGCCTTGTGGCCCGCCCCAGTCGTGGCCGACGATGACGAAGCCCCGGAGCCGGAGCTGGTCGATGAGCGAGACGAGGTCAGCGATGTGGTGGGGAAGCGTGAGGGCGGCGTCCACCCGCGGGTGGTCAGAGTAGCCGGCGCCCACCCAGTCCGGCGCTATGGCGCGGTACCCCGCCGCTGTCAGCGGCCCGATGAAGTCGCGATAGAGGAAGGCCCAAGTGGGGTTGCCGGACAGCAGGAGCACCGGACGCGCGTCCGGCTCGCCCTCGTCGACGTAGGCCATGCTGCGGCCGTTCACCGTGAGCTCGCGTTGCGCCCAGGGGAAGAGCGACCTGAGCCAGCCGGGTTTGGCTTTCATGTCAGGACGTCCTCGTTTGCCGTGGGAGGGCCGCCGGTCACAGCCCTGAGACTACGCTGGTGAGCCTGTGGCGAAGCGCAGCAGGAACCCCCGGCGCCGTCCACGGGGCGCAGCGAGCCTCATTGAAGCATCCGCGATAGTCCGTGCCTGTGCGGCGGCCGGCCCCTGACCTCTAGCGCCTCCCCAACGCCTGGCTGACGATGCGCCCCAAAGCGTTGTGCTGGCCGTGGTAGCGGAAGAGGGCGCCCACGCCCATGATCTCCAGGTCGGTGTTGAGGACCTCCTTGTTCTGGAGGAGCCCATGGTGGGGTATCTCCGCCATCTCGTCTGCGATCTGGTTGACTGTCTCCTCAAGCTTGTCCGCGGGCACCGCCAGGCTGACCAGCCCCATGCGCTCGGCGTCCGAACCGCTGATGAGGCGACCGGTCATGAGCAGGTAGCGGGCCTTCTTCGGCCCCATCACGACCTGCCAGAGGGGCATGCTGCTTACGCCGCCCCAGCGCTGCGCGGGGTGCCCGAGTATGGCGTCCTCGGCGGCGACGGTGATGTCGCACACCAGTTGCAGGTAGCAGCCGGCGGCGATGCAGTGGCCTTGTACCTGGGCGATGGTGGGCTTGGGGAAGTTCCAGATGCGCAGGTAGCGGGCCTCAATGCTCCTCAAGGTCATGAGGCTGTTCTTCAGGTCCCACTGGTCGTGGCCTTTGGGTACGCTGATGTAGTAGCTGCCCGAGAGGTCATAGCCGGAACAGAAGGAGGGCCCGTTGCCCTTGAGCACCACGACGCTGGTGGAATCATCGGCCTCCGCCGCATCGAAGGCGCGATCGAGGTCGTCCAGCAGTTGATAGCTCAGCGCGTTGCGCTTCTCGGGGCGATTCATGATGATGTAGCCCACCTTGCCTCTGGTCTCATACTCAGCCGTCTCGAAATGCATGACTCCTCCTTTGTTGGCGACGCGGCCGCCTGGTCATCAGGCGCTAGTGTGGTGAATCAGAAACCCGCAGCCAAATGTCATTCTGAGCGTCAGCGAAGAATCCGTGATGGCAGGCGTGGTCCGACGGATGCTTCACTTGGCTCAGCACAACAAAGACAAAGCATTGAATCTGTTCGCGAGTCTCTGACTCAGGGCGCTGGCAGGTTGCTGAGAAACTCCACCGCGCCCTTCGACCCGCCTGCCGGCGGGCAGGCAGGCTCAGGGTGAGCGGTGTTTGAATCCCGCTCGCGGTGAGCTTGTCGAAGCGCAGCGGCATCCTTGGCTTCTCTCATCACCCTGCCAGAGCCTACTCGGAGATCAAGGACTCCAGCATCTCGTCGATGTGGTCTACGATAAGCAGGTGGCCTTCGCCCGGGTAGAAGGTGGCCTGGCACTTCGGGATAGCGCGCGCCTGATAGCGGCCCATGGAGGGAGGGACGTTTACGTCCTCTTCTCCCTGCCAGAGGTGCACCTCCGTGGTGATGTCTTCCAGCCGGAATCCCCAGGGACGCGCGTACATGACGGCTTCCCACGCGGCGCCGCGGCCTCCGGAGCGGAACGCCTCGATGACGTCCTCGACGAATGCCGCCCTTATCTCGGGGCGCGCCAGCACTGCCTTGTCGGGCTCGGGCATGGAGCGCATCATGAGCGAGAGAGCGCGATCCCCGAAGCGTCGCGCCCCTTGGGCCATCAGCCAGAAGGGCAGGTTCACCAGCCAGGGCAGGCGACGGGCCGCGCCGAATATGAGACGGTTCTGCCGGCTCATGCCCTCGGTGGCTCCGGGCGCCTGAAAGGGGCCGACGCCGCTGATGATGCCCGCGGCCATCAGACATCCGGGAATCCTGAGAGCGCACGCGGCCACGTACGGCCCACCCCCGGAAACGCCTGCCACCCCGAACCGGTCGATCTTCAGAGCGTCGGCCAGTTCGACTACGTCGTCGGGCCACTCAAGGAACGTGCGGCGAGGCTTGAAGTGTGAGAGTCCGTAGCCCGGCCGGTCGGGGGCGATGACGCGGGCGCCGAGCTTCTTGGCAGCAGCATCGGTGAGCTTTGCCTCAAGCCGTGAACCGGGCATGCCATGGAAGAAGAAGAGCGGCTTGCCCTCCAGATCGCCGTATTCCGCGTACCCGAGCAGCCGCCCGTCCTTCAGCCGGAGTATGTTGTCGAGTTTGCTCGAAGCCATGAGCTACGCCACTCCCTTCTTGGCTTCCGTCGCCATTCGGCGGCGGGCTGGTCCGCGGGCGAGCGATGCTTAGGGGTAGGCGCCGTACTCCTTGATGGCCTTGACCATTGCTACGTAGTTCTCCGGCTTGCAGCCCGGGTGAATGGAGTTCGAAGAGCTGGCGATGTAGCCGCCGCCGGGCGCCGCCCTGGTCAGAGTCTCTCTGACCGACTCGACCACCTCCTCCTTGCTGCCGGACGGCAGGAGGTACATGCAGTCGATGTTGCCCAGGATGCACGCCCGACCCGCAAGGTGGCGCTTGACCTCGCCGATGTCCATGCACTGCGGCTGGATGGGGTGGATGCCGTCGAAGCCGACCTCTACCAGATCATCCAGGATGGGCCAGAGGTTGCCGTCGGAGTGCTTGATGATGCGCACTCCCCGCGAGTGCGCCACGTCCACCGTCTCCTTGTGGTACGGCTTGATGAACTCGCGGTAGTGGGCCGGTGACATGAGCGTTGTCGGGTTGTGGGCAAGGTCACCCTCCATGCAGATCACGTCGGCGCCGAGGTCGATGGCCCTGGAGACCGAGATGTTGCAGAAGTCCGTCGCGATCCGGGCCAGGGCATGGACTAGGCCAGGGTCAGTGACGTAGTCCAGCAAGAGATGCTCCATTGCCCCCCGCAGGCTCCAGCTCCAGCGAAAGGGCCCGGGTATGGTGAAGACATGCGCCCGCTCCTTGCCGAGCTTGCCGATGACGTACTGGAGCATCAGGAAGTCGGCGGGATCGGGCTCCATGCCCTCGACGCGTGGGAGGTCCGAGGCGTCGTGGACCGGCCCATCGACAGGGTAGGGCTCCCCGTGCTGGCTAGTGTGATAGACGATGCCGAACCTGTCCCGAACGTGGTCATCGTCCTGACGTCTCCTGCCGGTCAGGAAGACCGTGGATGACGCGTCCAGGTCGAGGGCCTCGACAATGGCGCAGAGGACGTCGATGAGCCGCACCGCCTCATCAGGGGCGAGGTCCGGGAGGTCGCGCTCTGGGAGCATGGCGTCCCCGAACAGGAGCTTGCCCAGCTTGACGATGCTTGACTCGTTGATGCCGAGCTCGAAGATGGGGACACGGTCTGGCTGCGCCAGGGCCAGAGCCTTAAGGATTCGCTCCCTGCCCGTCATGACAATGCCGTCGCCAAGACTCCTCGAGGAGGCTGGGCCAGTGTCTGCCGCGGCTCCGCTCCCGTCTGGCTAGGCGCCGCCGAGCCGCCAGAAGGGGCCCGTCTTCCCCAGTTGCGCCAGGGCGGTCATCCACTCGACGGCGAGCTGTGGCAGCCGGAGCACGTAGTCCGGCGCCAGCCGCTCGCGGAACAACCCGGTTGCGAAGAGCGTAGCATAGTCCCGCAGGGGCATGATGCCGTCGGCGCTCTCGGGGTCATACAGGGACCAGGTTGTCACGTGCTCTTCCGACCGGAAGAGGTTCATGAGGCTTCAGGCCCTGGCCATGTTCTCGCGCCAGCGCGAGAAGGGCACGTTGACATGACCAACGATTGTGGGAGGCGAGACCTCCAGGATCTCGCCGTCGCGCATCCGCACCCGTATCGGCTCATTGCAGTCGAGGCAGGGGCAGTCGATCTGGACCTGTTTGCCGGGGTAGAGCCAGCTGACCGCTAGCGACTCAAACCCTCACTGGCCATACCATTTGTGCTGACCCTCGACGGAGATCAGATACTGAGTAGGGATATTGGAGAAGGGCGCGCAGGACTCCACGACGTCGGTGCCCGGGCGAACCCAGAAGCCCGGCACGCCGCTTCCGTCGAGGTCGTGCAACGCCTGCCGGGCCTCGTCTGTGGAGAGGCCTAGCTCGGTGGCCAGCTCCGTGTAGTGGGGAGCACGGCCGTCGCGCACCACGCCGCTGATGATTGCGTGGTACATTCCTGCCAGAAGCTGGGGTTCTGCCATGACACGCCTCCTTCCGAACCAAGCCTTTGGGCCCTGCGCCGCAGACTATACCACGACGACACCATGCCCTGGAAGTAGTTACCGAGCGCCATGCCACTTGAGAGCAGCGACGGGTGGGCGCATAATTGGGCACGCATCCCAGCGAGCACCGGCCACCTGTTGCCACCGCCGCGGCGTCCAGGAGCGAAAGGAGAGGAGCCATGGAGCTCAACCCGGCGCAACTCCTGCTTGCGCGTGGATTCGACTGATCGGAGTCGGTCTTGCTGGCCGTGTGCCAGGAGCTAGAGATCGAGAAAGAGATCATCCCCCGCATCGCCAGCGGCTTCGGCGGCGGCATCGGCGGCACAGGAGCCGTCTGCGGTGCCGTGGTCGGCGCCGTAATGGCCATCGGGCTCAAGCACGGGCGGGATGACGCATCGGAAGACCGCTTTGGCGCGTGGCGTCTGGTGCAGGAGTTCCGCCGGCGCTTCGAGGCCGAGATGGGCAACATCGTCTGCCGCGAGCTGACAGGGGCGGACCTGAGCACCGACGAGGGCCGGCAGCAGTACCGTAGCTCCGACGTACCCATAAGGGTCTGCCTGCGGGCCGGGGGCGCGGCGTACGAGATCGTGTTGGACCTGCTGAAGGAGGCGGAGTAGCGGCGTCGGATTCCGTGGCCGCGTCGCCCTTGTCTCCATAGCCGAAGGAGGAGAGTCATGACGACCCAGACGGGAAAGACAGACGCACAGTTCCAGCACCTCTTCACTCCCCTCAAGATCGGTTCGTTCACCGTCCGAAACCGCATCGTTAGTACGGCCCACCTCACCGGCTTCGCCGACCAAGGCCTTCCCTCCGAGCGGCACCTGAACTACTGGGTGTCGAAAGCGAAGGGTGGCATCGGCCTCATCGTCACCGAGGACCAGGCTGTCCACCCATCGGCGGCCACCGACCACTTCGTCATCCAGGCCTACCGGGACGAGTGCATCGAGCCCTTCCGGCGCATCACGTCGGCCGTCCACGAGCACGGGGCGAAGATCGTGGCCCAGCTCTGGCACCCGGGCAGCATCTTCTACGGGGCGCGGGAAGGCAGCCTGCCCCTCTGGTCCTGCTCGGCGCTGCCGGGTTCCTTCCACGTCGAGACCTCCCACGCAGTGGAGATCGAGGAGATCAGGGAGCTGGTGCAGTCGTTCGGCGATGCGGCGCGACGCATGCGGGAGGCGGGGCTGGACGGTGTTGAGCTCATGGGCACCCATGGCTTTCTCATCGAGCAGTTCATGTCGCCTCGCACCAACCACCGCCAAGACGAGTACGGGGGCAGCGAGGAGAACCGGACCCGCTTCGTGCGGGAGGTCATCGACGCCGTGCGGGCGGCGGTCGGCTCCGACTTCACGCTTGGCCTGCGCATCAGCGGCGACCAGTACCAGGACGGAGGCCTGGGTCTGGAGGACATGAAGCGCATCGTGCCGCAGCTAACCGCCTCCGGCAAGGTGAACTACGTCAGCGTGACGGTCGGGGCTGGCGGTGCTCCCATACCGCCTATGTACCTGCCGCCGGGCGCCTTCGTCTACCTGGCCGCGGGGATCAAGGAGGTGTTGGACATCCCGGTGTTCTGCGTCGGCCGTGTCAACGATCCGCTGGCGGCGGAGCGCATCCTGGCCAGCAACCAGGCGGACATGGTGGGCATGACCCGCGCCAACCTCTGTGACCCGGAGCTACCGAACAAAGCCCGCGAGGGACGCCTGGATGAGATCCGCTACTGCATCGGCTGTAACGAGGGATGCTGGGGACGCATCTATCAGACGCTGCCCATCACCTGCGCCATCAACCCCAGCGCCGGCCGAGAGAAGGAGATGGAGATCGTCCCCGCGCCGGTGAAGAAGAAGGTGATGGTCATCGGTGGGGGCATTGCCGGCATGGAGGCAGCGCGCGTGGCTGCCCTCCGCGGTCACACTGTCTCTCTCTACGACAAGGAGCAAGTGCTGGGAGGACAGCTTCAGATCGCGGCCAAGGCCCCAGGCCGGCAGGACATGGCGGAGCCGGTGCGCTACTACGAGACGCAGTTCAGGATCCTGGGCGTCAACGTGAACCTGGGCTCGCCGGTCGACGAAAGCACCGTCCTGGCCAGCAACCCCGACGCGGTGATCGTGGCAACGGGCGGGCTCCCGGATAGGCCGACGTTTCCGGGAGCCGACCAGCCCAACGTCGTCACAGCCCGTGACGTGCTCTCAGGAAAGGCTGAGGCGGGCAAGAAGGTCATCGTGCTGGCCACCGACCGGGGAATGGAGAGCCTCACCACAGCCGAGTTCCTGGTCGAACGTGGCAGCGAGGTGGAAATCCTTGTGCCCCAGGCCTTTATGGGGTTTCCCATCGAGCCCATCACCCTCACGCTGGTCCTAATGCGGCTCCACGGGAAGGGAGTGGTCGTGACCCCGGCGGTGGACATCAGGTCCGTCCAGGGCAGCACCGTCACGGTGTCCAGTGCCTACGCGCGCCAGCAAAGGACCATCGAGGGGGTTGACACAGTGGTGGTGGCGCGGGGCAGCGTTGCCGACGACGGCCTCTACCGGGCGCTCAAGGGCAAGGTGCGTGAGCTGTACTCGGCGGGCCAGTGCGTGGCGCCCCGCAAGATGCTGGATTCGACGCTTGATGGGCTCCGCGTGGGCAGGATGGTCTAGCAGGGGCTGCGATCGCCACCTGTCCCCGTCCGGGGAACATTGGGACGGCCCCGACCAGGCAAGCGCGGGGCCGGAGTGGCCATGAGTATCCAGGGGGCCGTGTGGGCGGTCGCTGAAGGGAGGTCAGGGAGGCTTTCCGAGGCGTCCGTGTCCCTGATGGCCGAGGCGGCTCGCCTGGCCGACCAGCTCGGCACGGAGGCGGCCGCCGTCGTCCTCGGCGACTGCGACGACGAGCTGATGAGGGCCCTGGGCTCCCAGGGGGCGGCCCGCGTCTTTGTGCCCTCTGCTTCCGGTGTGCCTCTCCACGACCCCGACACCTGCGTTGCCATCGTGACTGACCTTGTTCGCAGACACCAGCCGGGTGTCGTCCTCTACGGCACGACGAGCCTCGCCCGCGAGCTGGCGCCGAGGGTGGCGGTGCGCCTGGGGACGGGTCTCGCATCCGACTGCACCGGCTTGAGCGTCGGCCCCGATGGGCTCCTGCGCATGTCGCGTGCCGCCTACGGGGGGCGGGCCTCCTGTACCGTGGTCTGTCCGGAAGCGCGACCCCAGATGGCAACCCTTGAGCCCCGCCCTGTGGCCGCCGGTCGCAGCGCAGTTGGCCAGGAGCCGCAGGTGATCCAGGTGGAGGCCCCGTGCAACGCCGCTCCGCGCGTCACAGTCCAGGGGCTAATCCAGGGCGACGCCCGCACGATGGATCTGGCTGAGGCGGACGTTGTCGTGGCGGGCGGCCGCGGCGTCGGCAGCCGGGAGGGCTTCGAGCTGCTGGTGGAGCTGGCATCGCTTCTCGGGGGCACCGTGGCCGCCTCGCGGGTGGCCGTCGACGCTGGCTGGGTGCCCCATGATCGACAGGTGGGTCAGTCGGGACGCACCGTGGCGCCCAGCTTGTACGTCGCCTGCGGCATCTCCGGCGTGTCGCACCACACTGTGGGTATGCGCGAGGCCAAGACCATCGTGGCCATCAATACGGACCGCACCGCTCCCATCTTTGACCTGGCTGACCTAGCCATCGTCGGCGACGTGCGCGAAGTGCTGTGTCCGGTGGTGGACCGCCTGCGGGAGGCCAGGGCGAAGGCTGCCTTGCCCGGCGAGACGGCCCTCGACACGCCCACCTAGTTGTGAGGGGGCGGCGGTGAAGATCGCGGTCTGCGTGACAAGGGTGGTCGATCTGGCCCTGTCCCCCGTTGTTCGATCTGGTAGTGTGGACTCCCACGACCAGCCTCGGAGCTACTGCCTGAATGCGGCCGACCAGGGCGCTCTGGAGGAGGCATTGCGCATCAGGGATCGCCTGCCGGGGACGCGTGTCACGGCCCTGAGCGTGGGCCCACCCGAGTGCGAGCCGTTCCTGCGGGACTGCCTGTCCGCGGGCGCTGACGAGGCCGTTCTCCTTGAGGATCGTGCCTTCGAGGGCGGCGACACCCTGGCGACCGCGCGCGTCCTCTCGCGGGCCGTACAGGAGCTAGGCGCTGACCTCGTGCTTTGCGGCCGCCAGGCGACGGACGGCGCCACCGGCCAGACGCCCCTTCAGCTCGGCGAGCTGATGGGCGTGCCGGCCGTCTCGGGTGTCGTGCATCTCGAGTTGTCCGACAGCGAGGCTGACGTCCTGGTGCACCAGAAGCTCGAGCGGGGCTATCGCGCCGTCATTCGCTGCCCGCTTCCCGCGGTATTGGCGCTGGAGCCGGCCGTGAGCCGCCTCCGCTATCCGCGGCTGCGTCGGCGCCTCCGAGCCCAGCGGGCGCACATTCAGCGCTGGGACTGCGCGCGCCTGGGACTGACGCCGGAGGAGGTGGGAGAGAGAGGGTCGTGCGTGCAAGTACTGGACGTCGGCCCGCCGAAGCCGGACATGCGGGGCCTGTTCGTCCCCGATAGCGAACTGTCGGGAATGGAGCGCTGGGAGGCGGTCGTCTCGGGAGGCCTCAGCGGCACTGCCTCGCCGCGGGTCGAAGGGCCGCCCGCGGTGTTGGCCGAGCACCTCTTCTCTTTCCTTGCCGAGAGGAGACTGATCTAGCGAGAGAGCCGGACCTACCGGCCAAAGAGGGCACACATGCCCTCGAGAGCATCAGAGTCGTCCCGGAGCCGCCTCGCTGGCCGGGAGCTAGTTCGGCCTCAAACGGTTTGGCACCCTCAGTAGTCCTCATTCATCACCACAGACCCAATCGCGATCTCGAGTGTAGGGTGGCTGGGAAAATCGGGTCGCCGGGGCGAGATGGGAGCTTCATCCACCACCTGCGCCCACGGGCACGGCTCTGGCAGCGGCGGGCACCGGCGGGTTGTGGCCGAATTGGGTCGGCTACCCGGTGTACGCTATGCCGCAGGCCTTGTAGAGTATGCTTTGCAGTGGCGCCGAGCGGCGGTGTCCCTTTCCGGCGGGTAGCTCGCCCTCGCCTCAGGTGGACCGCTTGTTCGCGCTGCCGACCCTCCCGGCAAGCCAGGTCTCGATTCACAGGACGATGGCTGGCGCTCTCGAATCAATCCGCGTCATCGATTTCACTCAGGGCACCGCTGGGCCCTACGCGGGCATGCTCCTGGCGGAACAGGGTGCCGAGGTCGTCAAGGTTGAGCCCCCCGCTGGCGACCGTGCTCGCGGAACACCTGCCTTCCACGTCCTGAACCGCAGCAAGCGGGGCATAGTCCTTGACCTCACTCGTCGCGACGACCGCGAGAGGGCCCAGCAGCTGGCCTCCGCCGCCGACGTAGCGCTCGTGGACCAGCTTCCGGGGGAAGCGGAGCGTCTGGGCATCGACTACGCCCGCCTTTCCGAGCGCAACCCCCGGCTAGTGTATTGCTCCGTCCCTCTCTACGGTTCGAAGGGCCCCTACGCGGGGCTGGAGCCTGACGATACCCTTGCCGCTGCCGTCAGCGGCGTCCTCGGACTGCAGTGGTCCTACCGCGAATCGCCCGTCTTTCTCGTTGTTCCCTTCGTCGCCTACGCAACCGGGATGCTGGCGGCCGGCGCGATCGCCGCCACCCTCTTTGATCGTGTCTGTACCGGCCGTGGAGACCACATCGAGGTCTCAGGTCTGGGTGGCGCCTTCGCCCTCGAGACCAGCACCTACCTTGTCCCCCTAGGCGTCCTGGAGGTGATTCGCCTGGCGGGCCGCAGCGGCGATCCCAAGGGTCCCTTCCCCACCTATCGGGTGTTCAGGGCGGCCGACGGCGAATGGCTCATGCTGGCGTGCCTCACGCCTGTCTTCTGGACAAAGCTGGTCCTCGCCATGGGCCTCGAGGAATACCTGGCTGACCCCCGGTACGAAGGCGCCCCCATCGCCATCCCCGAGCCGCAAGACCGGCAAGAAGTATCAGATCGGCTCGCGGAGATCTTCGCCACAAGACCTCGACAGTACTGGCTGGACTTCCTACGTGAGGCCGACGTCCCTGTCGGGCCGGTCCTTAGCCGCGAGGACTACCTCCAGGACCCCCAGGTTCTCCACAACGGCATGAGAGTCGAGATCGACGACCCCGAGGTTGGCCGAACGGTCCAGATGGGGGTGCCGGTCTCGCTGTGGGGCACGCCCGGCGGCATCCGCGGCCCTGCCCCCACGCTGGGTCAACATAGCCAGGAGGTCGTCTCCCATCCCTGGCAGCCCCTGGCCGTCCTGCCCCCTCCGACCGGGGATGGCCCGTCCAGCGGTGCTCCCCTGGACGGCATCAAGGTCCTCGACCTGGGCACCATCTACGCCGGGCCCCACAACGGCATGCTCCTGTCCGACCTGGGAGCGGATGTCATCAAGGTCGAGCCCTTGGACGGCGACCCCTGGCGCGCGTTCGCGTTCGGCTTCTTGGGTGTCAACCGGGGCAAGCGCGGACTGGCCATCGACCTGAAGCGAGACAAGGGCCGGGAGCTATTCTACGATCTGGTGCGCGAGGTCGATGTGGTGACCGACAACTTCCGCGCCGGCGTCCTGAAGCGCCTGGGAATAGACTACGACACCCTCAGCGCCATAAACCCCCGCATCGTCTGCTGCTCGGTCACCCCCTTTGGCACCTCCGGCCCGATGGCCGGATGGCCGGGCTTCGATCCTCTTCTCCAGGCCCGCTCCGGTCTCATGAGGGCTCAGGGGGGAGAGGGTGAGGAGCCCGTCTACCACCAGATCGCCATCTGCGACTTCACCACCGCCCTCATGGGGGCGTACGGCGTCATCGCCGCCCTGTACGCCCGCCAGCGTACCGGCCGCGGGCAGCTAGTCGAGACCTGCCTGGCCAACAGCGCTATGGCCGCCCAGGCAGGCGAGTTCGTCCGCTACGAGGGGCGACCTCCCGATCCACCCGGAGGGCCCGACCTCCTCGGCTGCTCCGCCCTCTACCGCGTTTATCAGTGCTCCGACGGATGGCTCTTCCTCGCCGTGCGCACGCCCGCCCAGGCGGAGGCGCTTGTGGAGGCGACTGGGGGCGCCCTCAACACGGTCGCTGGACACGGCATCGCCTCCCTGCTTCGGGCGCCGGTCGAAGGCGACGTCGCCTCCGGCCTGGAGGCGTTTTTCGCCGGGCGACAGAGGGAGGAAACGGTTCAGGCCCTGACCACGAAGGGCATACCCTGCGCCCCCTGCGTCACGATATCAGACCTGTTTGACGACGAGCACCTGAAGGCCAACGACCTGTGGTGGGAGGCCGAGCACCCGGTGCACGGTCTGGTTCGTCAGACGGGGCACATCGTCAAGTGGGAGCGTCACAGCATGCGCCTTGAGAGAACGTCGCCTCTCCTCGGCCAGCACAGCCGGGAGGTCCTGCTAGAGCTGGGTGTTGACCGCTCGCGAGTCGACGACCTGATCCAGAAGGGTGTCGTAGTAGCGCCGTGAGGAGGCCTCTTGCGTGGCGACGTGGCGCCGGTTGGGCGCAGGCGAACGAGTCCATTCGTTTGGCGAGGACTCAGCGGCCGAGAGGAGGGCCGCCGGGCTACACTGCTGCGGCTTGAGGCTGCCGGTGGCACCTGACAGCGTTCTTGCCAGATGTCTTCGCTTCGTAGAGGGATTCGTCGCAGCGACGCAGCAGCAGTTGGGGGGAAGCGAGGGAGTGACCGTCAGCCTCGGTCACGCCCAGGCTGGCCGTTAAGCGAATCTCGGCGGCGCCACGCGAGAGGAGGGACGTCTCCTCCAGCGTGCCGCGGAACCGTTCAGCCCAGACAACGGCGTCATCCAGCTTTGTGCCCGCCAGGACGAAAAGGAACTCGTCACCGCCCAGGCGACCGACCAAGTCGCTCTTCCGACAGCTTGAGCGGGCAACGGCTGCGAACTGCCGCAGCACTTCATCTCCGACGGCGTGGCCGAAGGTGTCGTTCACGCACTTGAAATCGTCCAGGTCCGCCATCGCCAGGCTCAAGGGAGAGGCGTACCGGGCACTACGGGCGCACTCACCCGCCACCACCTCGTCTAGGTAGCGGCGGTTGGGGATACCGCAGAGGTGGTCAATCCGGGCCAGGTGGTGCTCGATCTGCATGCTGGCCTGGAGCTGGGCCGCGTACCGTTCTGTCTCCTTTCGAGATCGCTGCAATTCCTCCCACAACTGGACACCCTTGACCACCACCGCCGCCTGGGCGGCAAGGCTCCGCAGGAGGTCGACCACCTGAGGCGTGAAGGACAGCGGCTTAAGGCTCCCCACTTTCAGCAACCCTACCACCTCGCCCTGGAAAAGGAGCGGGAACGTGGCTCCGGACACAATGGACGCTTCCCGATAGAACTGCCGGACCGGCGTCGAGAGCCGAGGGTCGTTGTGGAGATCCGGCAGCAGGACCGGCCGCTGGTCCTCTAGGATGATCTGCCGGACCCGGTCGGGGGCCCTGGTCAGTTTGAGCCACGCGTCGTAGAGTGGCGTCCCCGTAAAGCGGCTGGCAGCGGTGCTCCGCATCAGCACTCGGCCACGGGAGTCTAGAACGTCTATGCTGCTCAGGAAGCCGGTCGCGCTGTTGATGGCGCTGACCATGTCCTCGAGGACTTCCCGAAGCTTCTTGGAGCGCGTGAACACCTCCGCCACGCTGGCGAGGCCGTTCATCTGCTGTTGGATACGCTCCATGCGGTCGGCGTCCGCGACGTGCTCGAAGATCATGGCCAGCGCCGGGCACGCTAGCGCTATGAATCGGCCAGCACGGCGCGCATCCGCCGCTGGCCAGGGGCCCCGCGCGGCAATCGTCCCACTGTAGGCATGCCCTGTCCACAGGGCCAGGCCTACGTGAGTGCCAGCCCGCCGTCCGTCCGCAGGTGCAATCTCGTGCGGCATTCCGTCCGCGCCAACCGTGTACACCGCCGCACTATCCAGTCTCCTCAGCTCTGTGTTAGCGGACATCAAGCCAGCCGGCGACAGCCCAAAGAAGTCCTCGTTGGCCCTTGGCGGATACGCCTCGAAGCTGACGCCGTCGCCAGCAAACAGACGCACGTCATCCGAGCCAATGACCGCGCCAACAGTCCGGGTAGCCTCACCCAGTGCCCCAACGCGATCCGTCGTGTCAGCGGCGGCGAGGTGGGCAAGGGCCTCTAACGCATCAAGCCTACGCACGAGTTCCCCATCTTTCCTCCATATGGTAGGTTCGGCGTTGTTTGGGCGCTTCTGGAGAGGCACCAGGTCTGAAACGACAGGATGCCAAGACCCAGCCGTATGGAAAGCCTTGCCGCGCTGAGGGCCCGCCGTCAGCCTGGAGTCCCGATGTGCTCGCGGAGAAACGGCCCTGAGAGCCCGGGCGACTGACGCGCCGGCCTCACGCGCCAGAGGCGTGGAGCCGTGCTCGACAAGACGGCGGATGGCGTCTTGCCAGCCCGCAGGCGATAATCTGTGGGGCGTTCGGCAGGACGCCCTGGGAGCGCCGCGCGCATGAGGATCTCGATCATCTCGGTCAACCGGTTTCGGGAGCCCAACCCCGTCGTTCCCATCGGGGCGGCCACCGTCGCGGGCACGCTCCGGGCGCATGGGCATGAGGTGTGCCTGCTCGACCTCTGCCACGAAGACGCCCCGGAGCAGGCCATCCTCTCCCACCTGGCTGCGTCGGAGCCTGAGCTGGTCGGCATCAGCCTGCGGAATCTCGAGAACAACCGGTTCATCGACCACCAGTCCTTCCTGGAGGAGGCCGAGCGGTTCGTCAAGGCCGTGAAGAGCGCCACCTCCTCCCCCATCCTCCTCGGCGGGTCCGGCTACTCGCTCTTCCCGGGGGAGGTCCTGGAGCGTCTGGACGTACCCTACGGGTTCGCCGGCGAGGCGGAGGACTCGGTGGCTGCGCTGGTCGACTGCATTCAAAAGGGGGTGCCGCCCGACGGCGTCCCCGGCGCCTGCTACTTCTTCGAGGGCAGGGCGGTGGTCGCGGGCGTGGCGAAGGTGCGCCGTTTCGCTGGCCTCGCCCCGCCGGCCTTCGACCTGCTGGACTGCCCGAGGTACCTGGCCGAAGGCGCCGGCATGCCCATCGAGAGCAAGCGCGGCTGCGACCTGGCCTGCTCTTACTGTGCCGAGAGCGCTGACCCCGAGGGAGCCCGCCTCAAGCCCTCAGAGGTCACCATCGCGGAGATCGAGCGCATCGTCGCGGAGACGGGGACAAACCAGGTGTTCTTCATCGATGGGGTGTTCCAGCACCCGCCGGACCACGCGATGGCGCTGTGCCGCGAGATGATCAGCCGGAAGCTGAACGTGGTCTGGCACACCGACGTCAACCCCGTGGGCCTGTCGAGGGAGCTGCTGGAGGCGATGAAGGAGGCGGGGTGCGGCGGCGTGGCCCTGGGCGTGGAGGCGGCCAGCGAGGAGATGCTGAGGAGCTACCGGAAGGGGTTCACCCAGCAGGACATCGTCCGGGCGGTGGAGGACCTGCGCGCGTTGGGCATGCCCTTCATGATGTTCCTGCTGTTCGGCGGGCCGGGGGAGACCGAGGACACCGTGTGGCACGCCCTCGACTTCCTGAGCGGCGTAGCCCGCGATGCCCCGCTGATCATGAACGTGGGGCTGCGCGTGTACAAGGGCACGCCGCTGGAGGCGACGGCCCGGCAGGAGGGCCGCATCGCCCCCGGCCACAACATGCTCACCCCCACCTACTACCTGTCTGAGAGCCTCGACGAAGGCCTCGTGGACAGACTCGATGAGTACTGCCGCGACCGCCCCGGCTGGTTCACCTACCCCGCCCTCCAGCGCCGCATGCAGCAGGCCGCCGGGGGGTAGGGCGGGCGGGCGAGTGCGGGGTGTTCGTGGGGGCGAAGGGGACGCGCTGAAGCCGCCGGTCATACGCCTCTCCAGGCAGGCGGCGCTGCGTGACAGCTCAGTCCGAGGACACCGCATCCTCCAAGTGGATGTCCAGAAGGTAGCGGACTGGCAGAATGTGGTAGAACGCCCGCCCGGGAACGTTCTCTGCGGTCTGCTCGAAGGTTGTCTCCATGGCAATCCCAACCAGGTTGCCGCCACGGTCTACGGCGGGTCCGCCACTCATGCCACCAGAGATCTCAGCGCTGACTTGAATGGTCTCAAAGGTGGCTCCGTAGCTAGGCGCTATTGACTCGACAATGCCCGTGCAGATCCCCAGGGCTGCCTCCCGGCGTGGGATTGATCGATAGCCAAGTACTGCAATCTGCTCGCCCGGCGTTGGCAGCTGGTGGCGCACGGGAGGGTGCGCCATGCCCGGCAGCGTGACCCCGCGCAGCCGAATCACGGCCGCGTCAACGCCCTCGCGAACGCGATCATGGAAGACGAAGTCGGACGCGGGTAGACCCTCAGGCATCGGCGGAGTGATGTGTACTTCACCCTCGATGTTGTGAGCGGCAGTAGCAAGAGCTTTCCGCCCCCAGGCAAAGGCGGTTCCGCAACTTACGCGCCCGTCTGGCCTGCGGATTTCGACCAGGAACACCAACCCCTGACATCTCTGGTAGACATCGTCCCAGGTCTTGTCCCGCAGGGCCGCTTGGTCTGAGTACGCCGGTGGTGCCTCAGGGTAGTCGTCGATCAGGCTGGGGTCTAGCCGGTGGAGCTTGTTTGCTAGCTTTCGGTAGGTCAGGTCACCTTCCCCCCTAACCATCCTTACGAAATCGAGCTTGCCTCGCACTACCCGGCCAAAGGACGGCCCCTCCCCGTCTGGCCGCCGGCAGCGCCTGTCGTACAACCCGTCAAACTCCTGCTGGGCCGCCTCCAGCCCATATTTCTCCCAGGCGTGAAGCATGGCGCGGATCTGCCGGATGAAGCGTCGCCGGACGTTTGGGAACCGGTTAACTGTGAGCCCGGTGACCTCCTGACGCCAGGTCCGGTACTGGAGTCGCTGTTTTCTTGTGTTGACGCGGAACCCGTTCGACTCGATAAGTGACAGGAGGTCGTCGCCAAGAGCCAGGGCGGGGCCCACCCAACCGCGTTCGCACGCGGCCAGCTGTTCGGGAAACCTACTAACCGTGGTCGAGAACGTTAGATCGTCTGCGTAGCGGGTATAAGCACACTTGTGGTCTCTCGCTAATCGCTGCAGCTGGCTGTCGAGTTTAGCACAAAGCATGTTCGCTACCATTGGCGAGGTAGGCGCACCCTGGGGAAGCTGGTTGTCGTGGCAGCAGATCTGAGCGAGGGTGGTGGCGGCCGCTTCCTCCAGCCTGTACGGCTGAGCCATGAACATCCCGCGCACGCGACCGAAGTTGATCGAAGGAAAGAAGTCCTCAAGATCGATGTTGAGGACGAATCGCTTCCCTTTGTGCCGCATTGCGTTAGATAGAATGCTGCGGTCGCTGACAAACCCATGAACAGGCGGCTTGCCAGGATAAACGAGTTGCAGGACCGTGTTCAGCTTCGACTGGAGAATCCGCAGCGACGGGTGAGGGGCCGCGATCTGCCGCATTCCACCCGACCTCTTGGGGATGGCGAATGTTCGATATGGGTACCGCTCAGGGGCCTGATACAGCATGTAGATCAGATGACCGTACGGTACTTCCAGGAGCTCAGCAACATCCCTCCTGGACCGAAGGGATCGGAACAGCTGTGTTAGCTCCTCCCGGGGGCGGGTAAGCTCGGCGCTTGCGGCGGTGCGCACGGTCATCGCGTGGCGGGCTACCAAGGAATTCCGCCTACGCGCGAAAAGCCATCCTGCACTGGGCCGAAGGCCCGAAACCTGGGGAACCTGGCCAGCAAGGCTGCAAGCGCGCCATAAGGCTTACGTCGGGATCGCCTACCGCAGGATCAACGGCAACCAGGCAATACCCTTGGTAGCCCCAATACGCATAATACTCTATCCGGCGCTTGCCTCATAGCCGCGCGCGAGGGCCCTCCGCCCAGGGTCACCGTCCCGCCCCGGCCCTCCTACAGTTGCTCTGCGGCCTTGAGGGAGACCACCTCGGTCGTGCCGTCCATGATCTCGAGGAGCTTGGCGTCGCGGTAGAGCTTCTCGACCGGGTGCTACTTGGAGATGCCGTAGCCGCCGAAGACCTGAATCATGTCGGCCGTGACTCGCATCGCGGCGTCGCAGGCCACCGTGCGGGCGGCCATCGCCGTCGGCAGGTGGGGCTCCGCGATGGCCATGAGCGACGACGATTTCCAGAGGAGCGCCCGCTCCGCCGAACCTTGGGTCACCGCACCGCGCCGAGTCGTCGCAGAATCAGGGCGCAGGGGCAGATGGTGGTGTCCCTTGCGAGCGACCGGGGAAAAGGCGGTTGACAGGCCCCTGATCGGCGTGGTAGACTCCGTCTTGTACTAAGGCCGAATCCCGTGGGAGCGGGAACGGGGGACCCAAAGCAAGGGGGGTTAATCCTGCAGGGGCAGGAGGGGCAGTCTCTTTCAGCCCTAACCCGACAGCTAACCCCGTAGGCCACTGAAAGAGGACTGGCTTCCCGCAAGGCCAAGGCCGGAGGACTGGTCCTCCGGCCTTGATTCTTGTCGGGCGTCGCCACGGCTGGCGTCGCCCCGCCGCGGTCGGGAAGGAAGTCCGCCGCAGCCTGCCGTGAAGACGATGCAACGGTGCTGGGTCAGTGCTGCTGTGCAGCAGGCCCGCGTCCTGGCGGCGCAGGTCTTGAGGAGCTATCCCTCCGTCCTCGCCACTGACCTCGACGGCACCCTTGGCCCCATCGTCTCTGTGCTGAAGAAGGCTGCGGCGCTGCCAGGTTGTCGGCACGCGCTGGAGAGGGCGGGCGGCCCTGGGCGAGTCGAAGGAGTTCCTGACCGGCCGGCCGGGCCCGCGTTTCGAGGACAAGGGGGCGACCATCCTGTTCCACTGCCGTTCACCCCGCGACCGGGGGCGGCCTGGTCTGTAATGCTGGCGGGAGTATGTACGAGGTCTTGCTCGGAGAGGTGACGGAAGGCCTGGGCTGACCATTTGGCGACTTGAGGCGGGGTAGGGAGGTATCGATGCCGGACCGTGTGCAGATTCGGACGAGAAGGAGCGCTCTCACAGAGAAGGTGCAGCGCGAGGTGTGGGAGACGGTGGTCCTCCGGAACGAGGACGTGGTGGCGGTTCTGCCGGAGGGTGACCCCCTGGCATACGTGCTTCAGCTCCCTACCGGCGAGCTCGTGGAGCTGCGGGAGAAGCTTCGCCCGGTCCTGGAGTGCCGTCCCGAGCTCCAGTCGCTTCTGGAGGCACTAATCCAATACCGGCGGCAACGCCGGCGGAAGAACAATCACAGAGGGCTGAACGGCGGCTAGTGTAGTGCTTCTGATATATCGTTAGTCATGATAGACCGCTCGTCATGAGGACGAGCAGGACACTCAGCGTACCGGAAACGGATCGGAAGGAGTTGGAGCGGCTGGTGCGCGCTGGCAACACA
>Ga0315289_10000600_pt1 | contig 55554 bp, 55 predicted proteins | sample YL17G11_40_MG_FD_203452 | JGI IMG/M metagenome (GOLD analysis project Ga0315289, IMG submission 203452) | Sediment microbial communities from Yellowstone Lake, YNP, Wyoming, USA - YL17G11_40 | ecosystem: Environmental > Aquatic > Freshwater > Lake > Sediment | place: USA: Wyoming | collected...
CGGTGTAACGGAGAAGAACGAAGGCTTTCTTTCCCCCTTCTCCGTGATCAGGCCATCAATAACGGCACCGCTACCCCGGATCTGCAAATTTCAAGCATCAATACGGGCATTCGCGCAACAGGCTCTTGAGCTCAACTGAAGGAAGCGATGGTGAGGCGGGGTCTGGTGAGTAATGGCGCCTTTAATATCAGTCATTTAGCCAAGTTACGATGGTCTGGGTGCGTAACCGCTCATTTTTTCAATGGATTTTCCTAATTTTTTCTTGACAAGGCCCTTTTTTTATAGTAAATGCAACCTATAACAGAGCAGTTTCTCGGTAAATAGAGGATAATAAAGATGTTTTCCTTATTCAAAAAAAATGATCTTGTTGGCCTGGATATAGGGACGAGCTCAGTCAAGGCCACCCAGTTGAAGAGGGTGGGGAAGGGCTTCGAACTCATGTGTCTGGGGATTGCTCCGATCCCACCGGAGACGATCGTAGACGGCGTGATCATGGATGCCAATGCGGTGGTCTCCGCCATAAACCAGATCTTCACTGAGAACGCCATCAAAACCAAAGAGGTAGCGGTGGCGGTCTCCGGGCACTCGGTAATCGTCAAGAAGATACGCATGACCCAGATGAAGGAAGAGGAGTTGCGGGAGTCCATTCAATGGGAGGCCGAACAATACATCCCCTTTGCCATTGAAGATGTGAATATTGATTTCCAGATTATTGCCCCATCCACTTCCCAGTCCCAGGAGATGGAGGTCTTGCTGGTTGCGGTGAAGAAGGATATTGTGAATGACTACCAGACGATTATCTCGAGTGCCGGCCTGAGCACCGCGGTGGTCGACGTGGATGCCTTCGCCCTGGAAAACGCCTATGCCATCTCCTACCAGATCAAGCCAGATGAGTTGGTGGCCTTAGTCAACCTGGGGGCGGCGGTTATGACCATCAATATCTTGAAGAACGGGATCTCCACCTTCACCCGGGATTCGGTTTTTGGCGGGAATCGCTTCACCGAGGCCATCCAGAAAGGTTTGGCCCTGAGCTACGATCAAGCGGAGAAGCTGAAGATGGGACAGGAAGTGGAAGGTCACACCCTCGAAAAGGCCAAGCCCATCATCGACGAGGTCAATAATGAATTGGCAGGAGAGATCAGGCGCTCATTTGACTTTTTCCGCTCCTCCAGCCAGGATGATCGCATTCACAAGCTCATCCTGAGTGGCGGGTCGGCCCGCCTCCCGGGAATCCTGGATTTCCTCTCCCAAAGCTTAGAGATCCCCGGGGAGACCGCCAATCCTCTGCGCAACATCAAGTCAGACCCGAAGCGATTCGACCCGGAATATCTCGATTATATTTCGCCTCAGGCGGCAATAAGCGTCGGCTTAGCCCTGAGACAGGTGGGAGACAAGTGATCCGCATCAACCTGCTTCCTCGAGCCGAGAGGGCAAGAAGGCCTACCGCAGTGCGAGGAGGGGTTTTCGCCATTGTGGGAGGTGTCTGCCTCCTGCTCATCATGGTGCTCCTTACCATCAGCCTGAAAACGCAGATTTCGGATCTCAACAAAGACATCGAGCAAACCCAAGCTGAGCTCGCCAAGTATCAGACGATCGTCAAGGAGGTGGAGGCGTACAAGGCGAACAAGAGGAGTCTCGAGGAGAAATTGGCCTCCATTGATCGACTGAAAGCTGGACAAGTGGGCCCGGTTCACCTGCTGGATGAAGTCAGCCAATCCCTTCCCAAAGGGCTGTGGCTTACCTCTCTGAACAACACCCCGTCCCGGTTGGTCATCCAAGGATTCTCCTTCACCAACTTCGCCATCGCTGACCTGATGACCCAGCTGGCCAAATCCCCCAGCGGCCGATTTAGCGAGGTAGATCTTTCCTATTCAGAGCGTGGCAAAATCGGAAAAGTGCCGGTGGAGAAGTTCGAAATAACCTGCGCGGTCAAGCTATAAGGGGAGCCCCCAATGGCCCTGAAAGACTACTTTACCAATATCCCCCGGAAGCAAAAGATCCTGTTGGTTTCGCTCCTTTTCGTGGCTGTCATTGCGGCCTTTTACTTCTTCGTCTATCGGGGGATGGTCACGGAGCGAGATGCCCTGACCCAGAAAAGGGATGGCCTCAGGAGTGAATTGAATGAAAAGCGGATACTGGCGGCCAACCTCGATCGATTGAAAACAGAGATTGTTGCCTTGGAGTCGCAGCTTGCTCAGGCATTGCTCGTCCTTCCCGAGGAAAAGGAGATCCCGAAGCTGTTGGTCACCATCAACTCCTTAGGTCTCAAGGCAGGGATCGGCTTTTTGCTCTTTCGGCCGGGCAGCCTGGCAACGCGGGATTTCTACGGGGAGTTTCCGGTCCAGATGAAGGTTCAGGGGACTTATCATGACTTGGGCCGTTTCTTTGATTCGATTTCCAGGATGCCCAGGATTGTTAATGTGTCCGATTTGAAGATCACCGCTTTGCCTCCCTCCAAGGAAGTTGAGGATACCATCATCGCGGAATTCGTGGCTACGACATTTATCTTTGCAGGTAGCAGAGGAGGGAAATCCGGTGCGCCGGGAAAAGCCAGTTGATCATTGGTTCGGTGCCAGCCTCAGATTTTCTTTTGCTCTTTTGATAGTTCTTAGCTTTGCCTTCTCTGGCTGCAAAAAGGAAACCCCTGCGCCCAAGTCCTCCCCTCCGATTCCCCCCGCCGCCAAGACGGCTGCAGTTCCACCACCGGCGACCTCGGTGAAAAATCCGGCGCAACCTCCGGAAAAGACAACGCCTGTCCAGAGTGTCGTCTATTCCTATCATCCCAAGGGTCGACCGGATCCTTTCGTCCCCTTGGTCCTGGCCCAAGAACGGAAAGAAGCAGAAAAGGGGCTGAAGGGGCTGCAGGTGGGACAGCTGAAGCTCTCGGGGATCGTGTGGGATAAGAAGAAAGAGTATGTGGCCTTGGTGGAGGCCCCGGACGGATTAGGCTATGTCTTGAAGGTGAACGATGTCATCGGCAGTTCGGCTCGTGTGGCACGGATCACCCCAACCTCCGCGATCTTCGAAGTGAAGGAGAAGCCCTATCTGGCCGAGTCGAAGGTCAGACAGGTGGAACTCAAACTTAAGAAGGAGGAATAGACTATGATAGGGAGGCCATGGAAGGGGACGAGCGTCCGATTCCTTCCCCTATTGCTGGGCTTAGCAATGTGGGCCCTCATCGCCGGCAGCGCCTTGGCGGAAATGGCCTCATACGCGGAAGTGGCCAAGGCCTCTGGTGAGACTCGCCTCCAGATAGCCAGAGGAGAAGAGGCCAGCGGGTCACAAAAGGCCGAGTCGGGGGTGGCGGTTATCTCCGACATTCTGGTGGAGCAGGCGAGCCCGGTGAAGGCTTCCATTGTCATTCAAGCTGACCGATCGCTCCAGAGCTATGAATCCTTTGCCCTTCCGGATCCACCCCGGCTGGTGGTGGACATTCCCAACGCCCAACATGCCGTCCTCTCTTACCCCAGCGTGGGCGCGAATACCCTCCTCAAGAAGATTCGTTCCTCCCAGTACAAGGACGCACCCACCAAGATCGTGCGGATAGTCTTCGATCTCACCTCTCCCTCTTTCTATCAGGTGGACCAAAAGGAGAACCAGTTGAGGATCAGTTTAGGAGAGGGGGAAAAGTCGGAGGTCGCATCCAGCCCCGCAACCCCTGCTTCCACTGAGCTGGCGGCGGCAGGGGGCCGGGTTACCAAGATTGATTATCAATCCCAGAAGGGCAAAGGCCGCCTGCTGATCTCCACCGAGGGAAAAGTGAAATATGACCTGTCCCGTATCTCCCAGCCTCCCTCTTTGGTGTTGGATATTCGACCCGCCGAGATTGTGGAAGCGGCCTGCCAGCCTCTGGATGTCCGCCTCCTCCCCGGGCAAGTGAACCAGGTGAGGGCTACCCAGTCTCAGCTCGAGCCGGAAAAGGTGGTGCGCGTGGTGGCTGACCTCAAGGGGATGGTCAAGTACGAGATCAGCCAGGATGATACCGGAATCTCGGTGGACATTCTGCCTTCCAGCCCCGAGGAACAAACCGCGGCAGCCAGCCTCACGCAGGGAAAGCCTGAGGCTCCCACGGCAGAGGCCAAGAAGATCTCCATGGATTTCAAGGATGCTGACATCAACAATCTCCTGCGCATCCTGGCGGAGGTGAGTGGAGCCAACATCGTGGCGGGGTCAGAGGTCAAGGGCAATGTAACCGTCCGCCTGACCAATGTCCCCTGGGACCAGGCCCTGGAGGTCATCCTGAAGATCAATAATTTCGCCTATATCAAAGAGGGGGATATCTATCGCGTCGCCCCCTCAACAACCATCGCCAAGGAGGCTGAAGAGCGGAGCAAACGGGAGGCCGCGGTACGCGCGGCCGAGGCCTTGGCCAAAAAGGAAAAGGTGGCCCTGGCCCCCTTGGAACAACATATCCTTTCGGTGAATTATGTGAACGCGGAGAAGCTGTTGGAGAACCTACAGCCGCTGGCCTCCATCGATCCGGAGACGGGAAAAGCCCGGGGCAAGCTGACCATCCACTCCGAGACCAAGTCCATCATCATCAACGATACCGTGGAAGCAATCGCCAAGATGAAGGCGATGGCCTCCCGCCTGGACATTCAGACCCCGCAGGTCATGATCGAGGCCCGGATCGTCACGGTCTCGGAGGATTACTCCCAGGCCCTGGGGATCCAATGGGGAGGGAGCTACGCCGCCAACCTGAGGGGGGGCACCGACGCGGTGGTCGCGGGAAGCAACCCCTATTCCATGACCGCCCCGCTCACTGGCACGCCGAGTATGGGCGGACCAGGCGGTGCAGGCCTGGCAGGGACTATTGGTGCCAATGCCTCCGCCGGATCCTATATCCTGAACCTCCCTGCCTCACCACTGGGGGGCGGCCCCATCGCCGGGGCCATCTCTCTGGGATATATCGGGAGCCGGCTGCTCCTGGATGCCCGCCTCTCCCTGGCCGAGTCCCAGGGCAAGGTCAATACCCTGTCCAGCCCCAAGGTCACCACCCTGGATAACAAAGAGGCAGAGATCAAGTCCGGCGTCCAGATTCCCTTCACCACCATCGATCCCTCCTCTGGCCGCCTGACCATCTCCTTCCAGGAGGCCTATTTGAGGCTCAAGGTGAAGCCCCATGTAACTGCGGACAAGAAGGTCAGCATGGAGATCGAGGCGGAGAACAATACGGTGGGAAGGCCTTATGCGACTGGGGTGGGGGATGTGGTCTCGATCGACAAGAGGATGGCCAAGACCGAGATGCTGGCGGAGAATGGATCTACGGTGGTATTGGGAGGCCTCTATGTCTCCTACGAGCGGTGGGGCGAGGATCGGATCCCTTTCCTGGGAAAGATCCCGATCATCGGATGGCTATTCAAGCGAAGGCAAGTAAATCCCAGCCGCCAGGAGCTCTTGATCTTCATTACCCCGACCATTATCGAAGAACGCAAACCGTAGGCGTTTCTTCCAATAATTTATTGCCCATTGCAGGATGGAAAAGACGCACCGTGGGTGCGTCTTTTCCATCTGGGGAGGCGAGCTGTGAAGAGACTCGAATGGAAAATGGTAGCATCTGGCCTGGTCTTGTTCATCTGCTCGCTGCTTTCCTTGGGGACCGCAGGACTGGCCTGCTCTGAGACCCCAGGGGTCCTCTCCCTGGGCGATGAGTCTTATCTTCCCAAAGGAGCGATTGAGGCGGCTTGCGGCGTCCAATTTGTGAAGGAATTGGGGGGTAAGAAGTTGGAAGAGATCCCCTTGGTCATTCTTTCCAACATCGATTATAACAGCCTCCCAGGACCGGTCCGGGAGGGGTTGGTCGATTATGTGAAAAGGGGAGGCGTCCTGCTGATCACTGGAGGAGACAGGTCTTATGGGAGTGGGGGCTACGGGAGTACCGATTTGACCAGCATCTTGCCCTTTAGGATCCTCTATCCGCGAGATTGGCAGCCCAGCCGAAGGGGCCAGATTGAGTCCTTAGACCCCGGCCACCCGATTTTCTCGGGTGTGAATCCCTTGAAGATGCCCTTGGTGGATTCCTTCAATAATCAGGCACGAGGGGAGGGGTCTTCCCTGATTTCTCAATTCTCCAAGTTCGACCGGCAGCCCCTGATCGCGGAAAGAGGCGCCGGCAGTGGGCTGGTGTTCGGGATCGCCCTCGACCTGAACCAAGTCGGCTCGCAATGGCCCGAAGCGAATCGTTTCCTGCTCAACCTGATTAAATACCTGCTCCAGAGGTCCGCCGTCACCCCACGATAGGCTCCCAAGCCCAGGACCTGCGCCCCCATGGAGACTGTCCGAGTCCAGCTTAAGGCCGATAGCTATTCGATCTACATCGGCCAAAACCTCCTTCCTCATTTGGGTGAGGTCCTTCGCCCCTTTTCCTTATCCAAAAAAGCCCTGCTGGTCACCGATCCCCAGATTAATGAACTCTATGGCCAAGCGGTGCTGGCAGCCCTCAGTGAGAGTGGATTTGCGCCGCTCCTCTTCCTGGTCCCCTCGGGTGAGGAGAACAAGTCCCTGAAATGGGCGAGCCGTCTCTACGATTTCCTCATGGAAGGGCGGGCCGATCGCCGATCTCCCATCTTTGCCTTGGGAGGCGGGCTCATCGGCGATCTGGCCGGCTTCGTCGCCTCCACCTACATGCGGGGCGTCCCCTTCGTCCAGCTTCCCACCTCCTTGCTGGCCCAGATCGATAGCAGCGTGGGGGGAAAGGTGGCCGTCAATCATCGAAGCGGAAAAAACATCGTGGGGGCCTTCTATCAACCCCTGGTGGTGCTCATTGATATCGCCTTTCTGGACACATTGCCCGACCGGGAGTTTCGTGCCGGGCTGGCCGAGGTCATCAAATATGGCGTCATCTCCGATGCCTCCTTCTTCTCCTTCCTGGAGAGCAACCTGGATCCCATATTGCGCCTCGACGCCGAGACCCTCCTCTTTGTCATCAAGAGGTGCTGTCAAATCAAGGCCTCCATCGTGGCTCAAGATGAAAAGGAGGAGGGGTTGCGCGCCATCCTCAATTATGGTCACACGATCGGCCATGCCTTGGAGGCAGCGACCCGCTTTCGTAGATATCGCCATGGCGAAGCGGTAGCGATTGGGATGGAGGCAGCAGGTAGGATCTCGGAGTCCCTGGGCCTTTGGAGGCCGGAGGAGACTTCGAGGCAGCGTGCGATTCTGAGGGCGGCAGGTCTGTCCTGCAACCTCCCCGTGAAGCCGGAAAAACTTTTAAAATTGCTATATTACGACAAGAAGACCAGAAACCAGAAGGCCCATTTTGTCTTGACAAGGGCCATCGGCGATGCTATCATCCGCCCACTGGCTGAGGAAGAACTCATCCTGAAAGCCCTGCATGAGATGTCAAAAGACTATGCCTGAAAAACTGCATCTACCCCCTGAAGTTGAGAAATACTACGAAAGATGGAAAAAGGACCCTAAATCCAGGGTCTTCGCCCAACTGGCAGATGCCTATCGCAAGAGCGGCCTCTTGGATGAGGCCATTGATGTCTGTCTGGAGGGCTTGAAGGTCCATCCCTCGTATGGGAGTGCCATGATGGTCCTCGCCAGGGCCTATCAGGAAAAGGGCATGGACGAGGAAGCCAAGAAGGAATTCTTGGAGGTTATTAAGAATGACCCCGAAAATGTGTTAGCTCGCCGTATGCTGGGAGAGCTCCTGTACAAGGGGGGGAAGGTCCATGAGGCCATCGAGCAATACCAACTGGTCTTGAAGCTGACTCCCTTGGACCGGGAGACCAAGGGGTTTTTGGAGAAGGCAGGGGCGACCCTGCAGGCCTCGGCAGCACCGGGGCCTGCGGTGATTGAGGTGGAGACAGCGGAGCTTACGGCGCCTCCACCCGGGCCGACTCCCCCCGTCGAAGAGAGGAGAGAAGAGCCGGTCGTCGCTGCTGCCCTGGAACTCTCGGACAAAGAAGAGGACGCATTTTTGACCGAGACGGTGGCCGACCTCTACCTGAATCAAGGCCTTTATGATCGCGCCATGGAGATCTTTTCCAAGATGCTGAGCGCCGATCCTGATAATTTCCACATACAGCAGAGGCTGCAGGAGGCAATCTTGCTGCGGAAGATCGAAAGGCCGGAGCCGGTCCCCCCAACTGCGGTGATGGGAACACCAGAAGAAGGCGCAACCGAGAGGTCTGGGGAAGGGGAAGGGCTGAAAGCCAGATCTGATGTGCCTTCGCTTTTCGCGGAGGAAAGGCCGACGCCGCTCTCAACGGTACAGACCCTCGATGCTGGCGAAGGAGCATCCGCAGGGTCAACCCTCCTTCTTGATCCGAGTAAGTACTCCCTCGCGACATTTCATCGCTGGCTGGAAGCGATCAAGCAAACGCGCAGTTTACGGGAGCCATAGTGGGCTTTTCTGAAAGACTGAACTCCCTAATCGGTGATGTGGAGGGCTCGTCCGGGGCAGCCTTGGTTGGGATCGACGGCATCGCCATAGAGAGCTCCTCTCAGGGAATCGACATGGTCAATGTGGGGGCAGAATACTCAGCTATCCTGGGAGATGCCCAAAAGGCCTCACAAGACCTGAATTTGGGTGAGATCAGGACAATCTCAATCTTGACGGATCAGATGAACCTCGTCTTCTCCCTTCTGAAGTCCGAGTATTTCCTGGTCTTATCCGTGAAAAATCGAGGAAATTGGGGCGAGGCAAGACATAAACTGCGGGGCCACGCCCCGAGATTCGAAGAGGAAATGTGAAGGGGAACCAATCCATTTCCGCCGTTCCATCAAAGAATGCAACCGGCGCATTCTTTTTGTTTTGAGAAAAATGGGCAAACACCTATTGGTCCTCCATGGTCCGAACTTGAACCTGCTGGGGAAGAGGGAACCTCACTTATACGGCTTGGACTCTTTGCCAGCGGTCAATGAAGCGATTAGGGCTGCGGCGAAAGAAGAAGATTTGGAGGTTGAGATCCTCCAATCGAATCATGAAGGGCAGTTGGTTGATGCCCTTCAAAGATTTTCCTCTTGGGCGGATGTATTGCTCATTAATCCAGCGGCCTTCAGCCACACCAGCATTGCCTTGCGGGATGCGATCTCTGCAACCGGAATTCCCACCATCGAGGTTCACCTTTCCAATATCCACAGGCGGGAAGAATTCCGTCGGCACTCCCTCATCGCCGAAGTCGCGATGGGCCAGATCTCGGGATTTGGCAAGCAGAGTTACATCTTAGGGGTTAAGGCGGCCTCCTGGCTCCTCAGTCAAAGGGAGGCTTCGCCATAAATCCAACAAAGATGAGATTCTCTTCCCGCCTGGACACGGCTCGACACTCTTTGGAAAAAATCGAATTAGATGCCCTAATCCTTACCAACCTTCAGGATATCCGGTATCTAACAGGTTTCTCAGGCAGCGCGGGTTTGGCGTTGTTGTGCCATGAGCGGGCCGATTTGTTCATTGACTTTCGATACATGGCGCAAGCAGCCGAGGAGACGGTTGGCTTTGAGATCATCCCCGTAGCTTCCGCTCTTTGGGATTCTTTGATTGATCGCGTCAAAGAGGTGAAGGTACACCAGCTGGGATTTGTCAGCTCCGAACTCTCATGCGATCAATATCGCAAGCTGCGAGAAAAGGGAGAGGGGGCCAAACTCTACCCCCTGCAGTCCCTGATCGGCCAATTGCGGATGGTAAAGGACCAGGAGGAGGCTGATGCGATACGGCGGTCGGCTCACCTCCTATCCTCAAATTTGGCCGAGATACTCTCCCTGGTGAAGCCGGGAATCAAGGAGAAGGAAATTGCGGCCCTGTTCGAGTATGGTCTGAACATGAATGGGGCAGACAAAGTGGGGTTTGAGACCATTGTCGCTTCCGGACCGCGTTCCGCCATGCCGCATGCCCATCCCTCTTCCCGGGTAGTTGGGACGGGGGAACTCCTTAAGATCGACGGAGGCTGTCAATGGCAGGGATACCACTCCGACATCACCCGCACTTTGGTTGTAGGGGCTGCCAAGCCCGATCAAAGGAGGATTCATCAAATTGTGCTTGAGGCCCACGACCAAGCGGTGGCCTGGGCCCGGCCAGGGATCAACGCGGAGGAATTAGATGCAATGGCTCGCAAGGTCATCGAGGATGCGGGCTACGGGCCATATTTCGGGCACGGAACTGGTCACGGGGTTGGCCTCTCCGTGCACGAGGAGCCTATAATCGGCAAGGGCTCTCGGGTATTGTTGGAGGAGGGAATGGCCTTTACCATTGAACCGGGAATCTACCTCCCCGGGTTTGGAGGCGTGAGAATCGAAGATACCGTCTTGCTGACTGCAAGTGGCGCAGAGGTGGTGACGACTACTTCGAGGGAGATGACGCTTTGATTGCATGCAACGATTTACGTCCGGGAACAAGATTCTTGCTGGATGGCGCGGTGTATCAGGTCATCGAATATCAGCACCACAAACCGGGCAAGGGAGGGGCGATGGTTCGCACGAAGTTGAGAAACCTGAAGACGGGGGCCACCGTGGATCGCACCTTCCGACCTGAAGAGAAATTCCCCCTGGCAGAGATCGAAGAGCGGAAGCTGCAATTCCTCTATCGCCAAGGGGAGGCCTTTCACTTCATGGACACTTCCAACTATGAGCAGCTATCCCTTCCTTCTTCTCAGTTGGGGAGTGCTCCCAACTATTTGAAGGAGGGGGCGATTATTAGCATTCAGTTCCACCATCAGGAGCCAGTGGAGGTTCTGCTACCCATTTTTGTGGAGCTACAGGTGACGAAATCCGACCCGGGGATTCGGGGGGATACGGCCTCGGGGGGGTCCAAGCCTGCGACGCTGGAGACAGGTATGGTGATTCAGGTCCCACTTTTTATTGAAGAAGGGGATATCGTCAAGGTAGACACCCGAACGGGTAGCTACTCGGAAAGAGGATGAGAGAGGGCTAAGATAGAAAAGCCAACTTAGGGGGTAAGTATTGGCGAAGCAAGCACCGAGGATTTCACGGGTATCCGAGATCAAGGAGATCTTGAAGCTCCTCGAGGGTACAGATATCGAGGAGATCGAGCTGGAAAAAGGGGATCTCAGAATACGGATCAAGAAGAGAGGGCCCGCGCCCGCTTGGTTCCACCAGTCTCCTCCCCCCCTGATCTCTCCAGCTTCGGAGGAGAAGCCGTTTACTCCCCTCTTGACTCGTCCTGAAAAGGACTTGGGACCCACCGGGAATCTGATGACCATCACCTCTCCCATGGTGGGCACCTTTTATCGCGCGCCCCTTCCGGGGGCAGAGCCCTTCGTTAGAGAAGGGGATATCGTGGACAAGGGAAAGGTCGTCTGCATCATTGAGGCGATGAAACTCATGAATGAGATCGAATCGGAGGTGTCGGGGAGGATTGATTCCATCCTGGTCGAGAACGTTCAACCGGTGGAATACGGCCAGCCCCTTTTTCTGATAGAGCCAATTTGATGAGAACGGATTACTTGCAGATACCATGTTTTCCAAGATACTCATCGCCAATCGCGGGGAGATCGCCCTGCGTATCATAAGAGCGTGCAAGGAGCTACAGATAAAGACGGTAGCCGTTTATTCTGGAGCCGATGCGGATTCCCTCCATGTCCAATTCGCAGACGAGGCAGTCTGCATTGGACCTCCTGATCTCTCTGCGAGCTACCTGAATATCTCGCGGATTATCAGTGCCGCCGAGATTACCAACGCCGATGCCATTCATCCCGGATATGGACTCCTGGCGGAGAATTCCCATTTCGCCGAAGTCTGCGAGGCATGTCAGTTTCAGTTCATTGGGCCCTCGCCTGAGAATATTCGCCTGATGGGAGATAAGGCAGCGGCGCGAAAGCTGGCGATGGAGGCAGGGGTTCCAGTGGTGGAGGGAAGCTTTTGGGTTGTATCCGCAGAAGAGGAAGCCTTGGAGATGGCCTCTCAGATTGGTTACCCTCTGATGATTAAGGCAACGGCCGGGGGAGGGGGGAGGGGGATGAGAATAGTGTACTCCCCGGATGATTTTATCCAGTCTTTTGTTACTGCGGGCTCTGAGGCAGAGGCTGCTTTTGGGAATCCCGGGTTGTACCTGGAGCGTTACATAAAAAACCCACGCCATGTAGAGTTTCAGATCTTGGCCGACAAATCTGGCAATTTGGTTCATTTGGGAGAGCGCGACTGCTCAATCCAGCGTCGCCATCAGAAGCTGATAGAAGAGGCCCCTTCTCCCGCCCTCAAGCAAAGGCTGCGCGAGAGGATGGGACGGGCAGCCATGACCGTGGCCAAGGCCGGGAATTATACCAACGTGGGCACCGTAGAATTCCTCTTGGACGAAAAAGGGAATTTCTCTTTCTTGGAGATGAACACCCGCATCCAAGTGGAGCATCCGGTTACGGAAATGGTCACCGGCATTGACTTGGTCAAGGAACAGATCCGCCTTGCGGCGGGAGAGCCTCTTCGATTCAAACAAGAAGACATTGAATTAAAGGGCCATAGTATTGAGTGCCGCGTTAATGCCGAGGATCCGGAAAGGTTTATTCCCTGCCCGGGAAAGATCTCCAGGTTCCTTCCTCCGGGGGGACCAGGAGTCAGGGTGGATACTCACTGCTACGCAGGCTACAGCATCTCACCCTACTACGATTCCCTTATTGCCAAGGTAATTGTTCATGGGGTGGATAGACAAGAGGCAATCGCTCGAGCTCGAAGGGCGATGGAGGAGTTCGTCATCGAAGGCATAAAGACGACTATTCCGTTTCATCAAAGGGTCTTCATGAGTCCGGACTTCGTGAAAGGTCGCGTGAACACCGGTTTCCTCGAAAGGCTAAATGCAAATCCCGCGTCAAAAGCACGAAATTAGAAAAGAGCTGACTGGCATGGTTCTGTCTGTCGTCCCATCTCTAACCCAAAGAAAGGAGGATAAGTGATGAAGAAAGCGCTGATACTGTGCAGTTTTTTCCTCGTTTTGATGCTGGTGGTTTCTGTGAATGCAAGGGCGGCTGATACGATCAAGATTGGATTGATTACCCCGCTTACCGGTGATGTGAAAACCTTCGGGGAATCGATCAAGAATGGCTTTGAGTTGGCGATATCTGAGGCGAATGCAAAGGGGGGGGTCTTGGGAAAGAAGATCGTCGCCGTCATCGCCGATGATAAGAATGATCCAACCGAGTCCTCCAATGCGGCGATAAAGCTCATTAGCCAGGACCGGGTTAAGCTGATGGTGGGCTCGGCCACTTCGAAATGTACCATTCCCATATCCGACATTTGCCAGAGCAACAAGGTGGTCTTGATGCCCCCCTCGGCCACCAATCCCAAGGTGACGGTTGCCGACGGCAAGCGGAAAACCTTCGTCTTTCGGGCCTGCTTCATTGATCCCTTCCAGGGTTTCGTGATGGCAAGATTTGCGACTAAGACCCTCAAGAAGAAAACGGCTGCCGTGCTCTACGATGTGGGGAACGACTATACCAAGGGACTAGCCGAGTTCTTCCGGGATGCCTTCAAGAAAGATGGAGGAGAGGTGAAGGTCTTTGAGTCCTACAGCAAGGACGACGTTGACTTCTCTGCCCTCCTGACCAAGGTGGCCGCTGCCAAGTCAGACATCCTGTTCCTTCCCGACTATTACAATAAGGTGGGCTTGATTGCAAAGCAGGCAAGAGAGAAGGGAATCAAATCGGTCTTTCTGGGCGGAGATGGCTGGGATTCCCCCGATCTGGTCAAGATCGCGGGTAAGGCAGTGGAAGGGGGATACTTCAGCAATCACTACTCACCCGAGGATCCGCGGGCCGAGGTGCAAAATTTCATCAAGAAGTACCGCGCCAAGTACGGCTCAACCCCGGACGCCCTGGCCACGCTTGGCTACGACGCAACCCTCATCCTGCTCAGTGGCATTGAGAGGGCCAAGAGCGATAATCCCGAAGCAGTCAGCCGAGCTTTGGCCCAGACCAAGAACCTTCGCGTGGTCTCAGGGAAGATCAGCTATGACAAGGATGGCAATCCGATCAAGAGTGCGGCGGTGATAGAGATCGTGAATGGACAGCAAAAATTTAAGACTACGGTAAATCCCTAATCTAACAGGAGGAAAAGGGGGGAGAGTCGATTTCTTCCTCTTTTCCTCCTGTTTCTTTTCTTTTTCATTCACTTCTATGGTCTATTTCTTCCAGCAGGTACTCAATGGCTTACAATTGGGATTCGTATACGCCTTGATCGCCCTGGGCTACACGATGGTCTACGGGATCGTTCGCCTGATTAACTTTGCCCATGGTGACGTTTTTATGGTCGGCGCCTTCCTGGCCTATTATGCGATTTCCTACTTCCAGCTTTCTCTCCCCGTAGCTATGATCGTTTCTATGGCTGGCTGCACCCTGCTCGGGGTCACTATCGAGAGGGTCGCATACCGGCCGCTACGACGTGCACCCCGAATCGCAGCCCTGATCACCGCCATAGGAGTATCCCTCTTCCTGGAATACTTCTGCAGCCTGAAATTCGTATTCGGCCCCGACTACCTCTCCTTTCCTCGGCCTTTCGAGGTCACCACTTGGGAATGGGCCGGGATCAATTTCTCCAACATCCAGGTCATCATTTTTGCCGTGGCCATCTTCCTCCTCGTTTTGCTCCAATACATCGTCCATCACACCAAAATGGGAAAGGCCATGCGTGCGGTTTCCTTTGATCATGACACCGCCAGACTCATGGGAATCAATGTGGACTCCGTCATCTCCTTCACCTTCGGGTTGGGCTCTGCGCTGGCCGCCGCGGGAGGCTGTCTTTATGGCATTGCCTACCCACAGATCAACCCCTTCATGGGAATTATGCCGGGCCTCAAGGCTTTTGTGGCCGCCGTATTGGGGGGAATTGGAATCATCCCGGGGGCCCTGGTTGGTGCCTTGATCATGGGGATAGCCGAGGTTTTGACCTCCGCCTTCATTTCCTCAACACTTCGGGACGGGGTGGCCTTTGGCATTCTCATCTTAGTACTGATGGTAAAGCCTTCGGGGATCCTGGGGCGCAAAAGCGGGGAGAAGGTTTAAGGCCATGAAGAATACCCCCTGGTTCATCTACTTGCTCATTCTTCTCTTTCCCTATGCAGCTATCTATGGGCTGATTCAAGGTGGGATTATCAATCCCTATTGGGAACACATCATCCAGTATGCCATTATCGTCTTCATCTCTTCCCTGGGTCTCAACATCATTTATGGCTATGCCGGGCAATTCTCCCTGGGCCACGCGGCCTTTTTCGGAATCGGAGCCTACACCTCAGCCGTCATCATGAAGGCCTTGGAAACGGAGAATTATATTATCTTTGTCCTGGTCCTTTTCCTGGGCGCTGCAGTTGCAGGGCTGGTCGCCTTTCTCATTGGCCTTCCCATCCTGCGCCTTCGGTCAGACTACCTGGGAATTGCCACCCTGGGCTTCGGCATTATCGTCAAAGTGGCCCTGGATAACTTCGACCGTCTCATCCCCATGATGGGAGGATCGAGAGGGATGAGCGGAATCCCAAAACTGACTAATTTCACTGTCACCTATGTTTTTGGGGCCCTCGCCATCCTCTTCTTGCGGAATTTCGTCTTTTCCAGCCACGGACGGGCCTGTGTTTCCATTCGGGAAGATGAGATTGCCTCTCAAGCTATGGGGGTCAATACTATCCGATATAAGACCGTCGCCTTTGTCATGGGCTGCTTTTACGCAGGATTGGCAGGGGGTCTCTATGCCCATCTCTATGTCTTTCTTCATCCTTCCAATTTCGATTTCCTGAAATCCTTTGACCCCTTGTTGATCGTGGTGCTTGGTGGTTTGGGCAGCATCAGCGGCACGTTGCTCGCTGCCTTGGGCTGGACCTTCTTTCTGGAGGGATTGCGGGTGATCCTCCCCTCTCAAATCCTGGACTGGCGCATGGTCATTTATCCCGTCCTTCTCATTGCTGTCATGCTGCTGCGGCCCCAGGGCTTATTCGGGGGAAGGGAATTTGGATTCCTCAAACCCAAAGAGAAGGACGCCGCAGCCAGATGATTCCCCTCCTGGAAATTCAAGGCCTCTCCAAATACTTCGATGGCTTGAAGGCGGTCTCCGATTTTCATCTTGCCTTGCCCAAAGACGAGTTGGCGGGCTTGATAGGCCCCAATGGAGCCGGGAAAACAACTGTCTTCAACCTGATCACGGGCCTCTATGAGCCAGGTGCAGGGACGATTCGCTTCGATGGTCAGGATATCTTGAGGCTCAAGGCCCACCAGATCACGAAGTTAGGGATCGCCCGGACTTTTCAGAATATCCGCCTCTTCAACGAACTTACCGTTCTCGATAATGTGCGGGCAGCCTATCATGGCCACCTGGAATATGGGCTTGTACCAGCCATCCTTCGCACCCCCGGTTTTCAGAAAAAAGAGAAGGAGCTCACGCAAAAGGCCCAGGAGCTACTGAAGATCTTCAACCTTTCGGCGCGCCAAAATGAGGTGGCCAAAGGTCTTCCTTATGGGGAGCAAAGGCGGTTGGAGATCACCCGGGCACTGGCGACCAATCCCAAGCTGCTCCTTCTGGATGAGCCTGCTGCGGGGATGAATCCTGCGGAGGTTCGTCAGCTTATGGAGCTGATCAGCTGGGTGAGGTCGGAATTCGATCTCACCATTCTCCTCATCGAACATCAAATGCAGGTGGTCATGGGATGCTGTGAACGGGTCGTGGTGATGGATTTTGGGGAAATCATCGCGCAGGGAACCCCCAAAGAGATTCAGACGGATCCGAGGGTCATCGAGGCCTATCTGGGAAAGGAGATCTAATTGCTCCTCGAGGTTCGCGACCTCGTTATTTATTATGGTGCGATCCATGCCCTGAAAGGTGTTTCCTTCCAGGTCCGGGAAGGGGAGATCGTAACCCTGATCGGGGCAAACGGTGCAGGAAAAAGCACGATTCTCCGGAGCATCTCCGGGCTTTTGCGCCCCCGATCCGGGGAGATCCTCTTTCAGGAAAAGCTGATTAATGCAGTCCCTCCTCATAAGATTGTGAGCCTGGGGATCTCCCACGTGCCGGAGGGGAGAAAGCCCTTTGCCAATCTCACGGTGAGTGAGAATATCGAGATGGGAGGATTCACGATTCGGGATCGCAGGGAAGTGGCCCGTTCGCGGGAGCAGGTATTTCAGCGATTCCCTCGATTGAAAGAGAGGGCCAAGCAATTGGCGGGTACCCTTTCGGGCGGAGAGCAGCAAATGCTGGCCATGGGGCGAGGACTGATGTCTCAGCCCAAACTCCTGCTTTTGGACGAGCCTTCCATGGGACTCTCTCCCATCCTGGTGAGAGAGATCTTCGACATCATACGGGAGATCAATTCCCGAATGGGCACCAGCATCCTGCTGGTGGAGCAAAATGCGTATATGGCACTCTCCATTGCACACCGTGCCTACGTCCTGGAGACCGGCTCCATCGTTTTGGAGGGTGGGGCAGAGGATCTTCGAGCAGATCCCCAAGTGAGGTCCGCCTATTTAGGGGAATTGGTGGAGGAGGGGCCATCGGCATATCCCTCCGATCATGCACCTTAAGAGCAAACTCCTCCGCCTGCCTTTCTCGAAATGTTTCCCTTCCGCATCCTTAACTCACTAAATATCAAAGGAAACGAAAGACCCAGATCATGAATGCAAAGCCCGGAAGAAAAGCGACTGCCGCGGGCATCTCCATCATTTCCAACCTTTCTTTGGTCATCCTAAAGCTGATCGTTGGATTGATCACCTCTTCGGTATCTGTCCTCTCAGAGGCTGCGCATTCGGGTATTGACCTGGTAGCCTCGGGGATTGCTTACTTTTCCGTAAAGAGGGCGGATCTCCCCGCAGACCAAAGACACGCCTACGGACACGGGAAGATGGAGAATCTCTCCGGAGCGGTGGAGGCGATTCTAATCTTCGTCGTCGCCCTGTTCATTATTCATGAAGCCGTGGGAAAGCTTTTATCAAAAGAGCCCATTCAATCCCTGGGTCTCGGAATCTGGGTCATGGCTTTCTCGGCCGTGACCAACCTGGTCATTTCCCTGTACCTTTTGCGGGTGGCGAAAGCGACCGACTCCATGGCTCTGGAAGCGGATGCCCATCATCTGCTGACCGATGTTTACACCTCAGCTGGAGTCATGTTGGGTCTTCTTCTGATTCGCCAGACCGGGATTGTCCTTCTCGATCCCCTCTTTGCATTGGGGGTTGCCCTTCTGATCACGAAGACAGCTTACAGCCTTACCCGAAAATCCCTCGGTCCTCTCATGGATGCAAAATTGCCCGACGAGGAGGAGGAATTGATCGCCTCCATCATCCGGGATCACTCCTCCCAGTTCGTGGAATTCCATAACCTTCGCACGCGGAAGGCAGGGTCGCAGAGGCATATCGACCTTCACCTGGTTATCAAAGAGGATGCCCACGTGGAGGAGGCCCATCGGATATGTGATCATCTGGAGGCGGAAATTCGAGCCGCCCTCCCTCAATCCATGATCACCATCCATATCGAGCCTGATAGCATTTCTCGTCTGCAAGCCCAAGGGGGAAGGGATGCCGGAGTCCCAGAGACAAATGGGAAACCGATCGAAGAGTACCAGGGTCCTCCGGGTTAATCCCCATGCCCCTGAAGAGAAGATCATCCAGGAGGCGGCCCAGGCGCTAATAGAGGGAAGGCTGGTCGCTTTCCCCACCGACACCCTGTATGGTTTGGGGGCTAACGCCAGAGACTCCCAGGCCGTAGAAGCCATATTCTTAGCCAAAGGTCGGCCCAAAGACAAGCCCCTCATCGTGATGGCCAGGGATTTCCTGATGGTTGAGGAATTGGTCGAGGGGATCGATGGCCTCGCGCGGCAATTGATGCATTGTTTCTGGCCCGGGCCTCTCACCCTCATTTTTGTAGCCTCCCCCCATCTTCCTTCTTCCCTTACCGGTCATACGAAAAGATTGGGCGTAAGGATCCCGGGAAGTTGCATTGCACAGGCGTTGTTAAAGGCGACTTCTCTGCCCCTTGCCGCCCCCAGCGCCAATCTTTCGGGGAGTAGGGATCCCCTCAACGCCGAAATGGTCTGGGAGGAGCTGGCTGGGAAGGTTGACCTCCTATTAGATGGAGGGCCAGTGCCGGGAGTTGCCTCCACGCTGTTGGACCTTACCGTTCGCCCTCCCCAAATCCTCCGTCAGGGGGCCATCCCACAGGATCTCATCTTAGAGGCCATTGCTGGAAAGAAGGGGCAATAAATGAGGATTGTCATGGCCAGTCGACCTGTGGTATACATACATGGGAGTTGGAAGAGATGGCACTTGGAGCGGGTCCCCCAGTTCGAATAGAGGATATCGAGGAGGAGATTCAGAAGTATAACCCTGACGCCGGCCTAGACCTCCTGCGCAAGGGGTATGTCTTCGCCGCGAAGGTCCATAGTGGTCAGGAGAGGAGATCAGGAGAGCCCTACCTTTCTCATCCCTTAGAGGTGGCAAAGGTCCTGACCAGACTCAGGATGGATGTTCCCACCGTGACGGCAGGCCTCCTCCATGACGCCGTGGAGGATACTTTCACCACCTTCGATGAGGTTAAGGGGATCTTCGGTGAGGAGATCGCAAATCTGGTCGACGGGGTGACCAAACTGAGCAAGCTCGCCTTCCACACCCGAGAGGACCGCCAAGCAGAAAGCCTGCGCAAGATGATTCTGGCGATGTCCAAAGATATTCGGGTCTTGTTGGTTAAGTTTGCAGATCGCCTCCATAATATGCGTACCCTGGACCCACTTGAACCTGGAAAAAAAAGGGCCATCTCCCAGGAAACTCTGGACATCTACGCACCCCTGGCCCATCGGCTGGGCATTGCTTGGATCAAAATGGAATTTGAGGATCTGGCCCTCCGTTACCTGGAGCCAGAGGTCTACAGGGATCTGGCTTTTCGGGTCGCCAAGAAGAGAAAGGAAAGGGAAGGGGAGCTTAACGAGGTAATCAGCATCCTCCAAGGAAAGCTGAAAGAGACGGAGATCAAGGCCAGAATCACCGGACGCCCCAAGCACTTCTACAGTATCTTCAAGAAGATGAGAGACCAAGGTCGACTCTTTGATGAGATTTACGATCTCACGGCGGTTCGGGTCGTCACCCGATCGATACAGGACTGTTATGGGGCACTTGGCATCGTTCACACTCTGTGGAAGCCAATTCCGGGACGGTTCAAGGATTTTATCGCGATGCCTAAGTCGAATATGTATCAGTCCCTCCACACTACAGTCATCGACCCCGAGGGGGATCCGGTCGAAATTCAGATTCGGACTGAACGAATGCATCGGACCGCCGAAGAAGGCATTGCGGCGCATTGGCGATACAAAGAGGGAAGCAACCGAATCGATCCCTTCGATAAGAGCTTCGTTTGGTTACGGCAACTCTTGGAGTGGCAACAAGACCTCAAGGACCCCAAGGAGTTCATGGAGACCGTGAAGGTCGACCTCTTTCCCGACGAGGTTTATGTATTCACGCCGAAAGGGGATGTCAAGGAACTCCCACGGGGGACCACCCCGATCGACTTTGCATTTAGCATTCACACGGATATCGGGATGAAGTGTGTGGGTGCCAAGGTGAATGGAAAGATGGTCCCCCTTCGATATGAATTGAAGAACGGGGACATCATCGAAATCATCACCTCAGCCAATCATGCGCCAAGTAAGGATTGGCTGAGGATCGTCAAGACTTCGCGGGCCAGAAGTAAGATCAAACAGTGGATCAAGAATGAGGAGCGGGGGCGTTCGGTCAGCCTGGGCCGAGATATTTGCGAAAAGGAGATTCGCAAGCTCGGGAAGAGCCCCACCCAGGTATTAAACTCGGAGAGTACGGCCAAGGCAGCGGAGAGATTCGGGTTCCACAACCAGGAGGACCTCTTTGCTGCGGTGGGCTATGGGAAGGTATCCCCACGACAGGTTATTTCGAAGATCCTCCCGCCGGAGGAGTTGCCACAGCTCAAAGAACTGGAGGAATCGAAGGAGAAAAGACCTGAGCGGGTCTTCAAACCCAAGACTGGAGAAGGGATAAAGATCTCCGGGATCGAGGATATTTTATTCAAGTTTTCCAAGTGCTGTAATCCCTTACCTGGGGACGAGATTGTTGGGTATATTACCAGAGGGCGGGGCGTTTCCATACATACGACCGATTGTCCTAATGTACAGCAACTTATGTATGACGCAGAGCGGAGGATCGATGCGGAATGGGATCTTGCACAGATAGGGTCCCATCAGGTGAAGATCATGGTCCTGATTGGAAAAGATCGTCCTGGAGTATTGGCCGAGATCAGCTCCGCCATCTCCTCCACCAACACCAATATTACCCAAGCTGAGGTGAAAGTAACGGAAGAGAAGACGGGTCAGAATACCTTCGTGCTGGAGGTTTCTGATCTCAACCAGCTTAAGACCGTCATCGCCGCCATTCAAAAGGTAGATGGGGTCATCAGCGTGGAAAGAGTAAGGGCTGCTTGAGCTCTAGCCCCGCTTTGCCCGCTACCTTTGATATTCTTCCTGAGCGGAGGCACCGGGTACAGACTCTCATGGTTCTCGAAGCGCCCTGGATGTTGACCCGGGTGCGATGGACATTAGGATATTGCTTGTGGTTGGAGAGATTGTGGGCATGACTTACGAGGTGGCCGAATTGAGGGCCCTTTCCGCAGATGTCGCAACGGCTGGCTTTCATAAAATTACCTCCAATGATCTATTTTCGTGGTTATTGTAGTTTATTTCCTCCTATTGCGCAATCCTTTTTCTCGGAACGAATCCATTACCCTGTCGCTTCCAAATGAGGATCATAGGGGGGACAGCCAAAGGACGGCGCCTCAGGATTGGAAAGACACCCGAGATCAGACCTACTTCCGATTACCTTAAGGAAGTTGTCTTCGACATATTGCAGAAGCATATCAACGATGTAAGGTTTTTGGATCTTTTTGCGGGCTCCGGCAATGTGGGAATTGAAGCCCTATCCCGTGGTGCCAGCGAAGTTATTTTTGTGGATAGGTCGCCCCGGAGCATTGGAATAATCGAATCGAACCTCCAAACCCTTGGCCTATCCGATCGGGCAACCCTCATGAGGATAGACGCATGGACGGCCATCAAAAGAATGGGAAGCCGGCACGAGAAGTTCTCAGTGATCTTCGTCGATCCGCCCTACCGCCAGGGGATCCTTCTCTCCACGTTGATCGCCCTCTCCGCATCTAATCTACTGGAGGATGATGGGGTGATCATTGTCGAGCACTTCCACAAAGAGGAATTGCCAAAAGAGGTCCCCGGCTTGACACGGGATCGAGAGATCCGCCACGGAGAGTCGAAGTTATCCTTTTTCTTGAAGGAAAAACTGTAGGAACAAAAATGGAAAAGGCAGTCATCTACCCCGGAACCTTTGATCCTATCACCAACGGCCACCTGGATATCATAGAGAGGGCGCTGCGGATCTTTGACCAGGTAGTCGTGGCGGTCGCCGTGAACCTGGAGAAGGACCCGCTTTTTACCGGAGCAGAGCGGAAGGAGATCGTTAAGAAGGCAACTCGCCATCTGCCAAACGTCCGAGTTGATTCTTTTGATTGCCTTCTGGTGGACTATGTGCGAAGCCAGAAGACCAACGTGGTTTTGCGGGGGTTGCGAGCCATTTCCGACTTTGAATATGAATTTCAGATGACCCTCATGAACCGAAATATCGATGAGACCGTAGAAACGGTCTTCATGATGCCCGACAGCGCCTATTCCTATTTGAGTTCACGCATTGTTAAGGATATCGCAATCCACGGCGGTTCGGTGACACCCTTCGTGCCCCCCATTGTGGAAAAGCTGCTTCACCGGAAGTTGCGAAGTCTTCATTCATTCAAGAAGGATAAGCTTTGAAACGAATCTGGCATTCCATCCGGGTAGAGAATTGGAGGATTACTGTATGTCTCTCTCAAAAAGGGCCAAAAACATAAGCCCCTCACCTACTTTGGCCATCACCGCTAAAGCGAAGCAGATGAAGGCTCAAGGGATCGATGTCATTAGCTTTGGGGCCGGGGAACCGGACTTCGATACCCCGGACAATATCAAGGAAGCAGCAATCAAAGCGATCCGCGAGGGGTTTACCAAGTATACCCCCGTCGGAGGTATCGATGAACTGAAGGAAGCGGTTGTCCAGAAGTTAAAGCGAGACAATAATCTTGAATATCAGAAATCAGAGGTCGTAATCTCGTGTGGTGCCAAACACTGCCTCTTTAATCTGGCGGAGGTATTGTTTGATCAAGGAGATGAGGTGGTCATACCCACCCCCTACTGGGTTACCTACCCGGAACAGGTGAAGCTGGCCGATGCCACTCCGGTCTTCGTCAGAACTGAAGAGTCGGAAAACTTCGCACTCTCCCGATCATTGTTGGAGAGCGTCGTCACCCCTCGCACCAAGGCGATCATTCTTAACAGTCCTTGCAATCCTACAGGGGCAATTTACCATCGCCAGGTACTGCGGGAGATCGCCGATCTCGCAATTCGGTCAAATATCTTTGTGATCTCGGACGAATGCTACGAGGCCCTTATCTATGATAGTGAGGAGCATGTCAGCATCGCTTCTCTGGGCAAGGAAATCAGAGACCTCACGATAGTGGTCAATGCTTGCTCCAAGTCCTATTCGATGACAGGCTGGAGGATAGGCTATGCGGCGGGTCCCCGGGAGATTATCAAGGCCATGGATGACCTCCAGAGCCAGTCCACCTCGAATCCGACCTCTATCGCCCAAAAGGCAGCCGTGGAAGCGCTCCTGGGTCCCCAGGAGGCAGTTCAAGAGATGCGGGCAGAATTTAATCAGCGGAGAACATACATGGTGGAAAGGCTCAATGCGATGCCCAGCGTCTCTTGTACCACACCCAAAGGCGCCTTCTATGCCTTCCCCAACTTCTCGCCCCACTACGGAAAGAGGTGGGAAAAGGGAGCGATCAAAGGTTCTTCTGATCTGGCCGCCTATCTTCTGGAAGAAGCACAGGTGGCTATCGTTCCGGGCCTGGATTTTGGTAGCGATGGTCATGCGCGCCTCTCCTACGCAACCTCCATGACAAATATCGAGAAGGGCCTGGAACGCATTGCCGCTTCTTTGGCCAAGTTGGCTTGAGATTGAGTGAAGGACTTTCTCTGCGGCAGGAGCCGGGGGGTCTCCGTCTTGCTCCCCAGCTCCTGCCAAGTCTTTTTCCATGCTGCTTGAAGTGAAAAACCTCCATATCTCTTTTCCTACTGAGTCCGGCATGGTTAGGGCCGTTGAGGGCATAGACCTCTCCCTTTCTGCGGGAGAGATCCTCGGATTGGTGGGGGAATCCGGGTGTGGAAAGACGGTCACGGCCCTGTCGATCATTCGACTTCTCCCTGATCCTCCAGGAGTGCAGGTAGAAGGGGAGGTTCTCTTCGAAGGCCAAGACCTCTTACGGCTCAATAAAGAACGAATGCGGCACCTTAGAGGCAAAGAGATCTCCATGATCTTCCAGGAGCCGACTACCTCGCTCAATCCGGTCTTGACCGTTGGAAACCAGATTTCCGAGGTGCTGAGAGTTCACGAGGGAATGAGCGAGAGGGAGGCCCGCTGCAAGTCCGTGAAGATGCTCAAGCTGATGCGGCTTTCCGATGTCCAAAGGGTCATGTCAGAGTATCCCCATCGTTTGAGCGGAGGCATGTGCCAACGGGCCATGATCGCAATGGCTCTGGCTTGCAACCCCCGTATCCTGATTGCGGATGAGCCGACGACTGCCTTGGATGTGACCATTCAAGCCCAGATCTTGGACCTGCTGAAAAGGCTGAGGGACGAATTAAAGATGGCCGTCCTCCTCATTACCCATGACTTAGGGGTGATCGCTCAAGTGGCCCAGAGGGTAGTGGTGATCTATGCGGGGAGGGTTGTGGAAGAGGCAACCGTTGCAGATCTCTTTCGGGTCCCCTTCCATCCCTATACCCAAGGGCTTCTCCACTCGATTCCTCCCATGCGGAATTCGAAAACCAGGCGATCCCGTCTGTCCGCCATTCCCGGCTCCGTTCCTAATCTGCAAGCATTATCGCAGGGCTGTAAGTTCGCTCCGCGCTGTTCAAGAGCCCAAGGGATCTGTAGGGAGAAAGAGCCGAGACTGGACCCAAGCTCTCTCGGACATCGTGTCCGTTGCTTCTTCCCCGGATAGAGGAGAGATGGACCCAGTTCTCTTGGAAATCAAAAACCTGAAGAAACATTTTCCCCTGAAGAGAAGCCCATTTTCTCGAATCCGCGGGAGCATTAACGCATTAGACGGGGTGAATCTGGAGATTAGTCAAGGGGAAATGCTGGGATTGGTGGGCGAGTCCGGATGTGGGAAATCTACCTTGGGAAAGCTCATTTTGAGGCTGATTGAGCCCACTGAGGGGGAGGTTTTCTTTGAAGGAAAAGAGATCTTCAAGCTGGACAAGGAGGCACTGCGCAGGCTTCGCCCGAAAATGCAGATCATTTTTCAGGACCCGTACTCTTCGCTCAATCCCCGAATGAAGGTAGGGGATATCGTCGCCGAAGGGATCGTCATTCAAAATGGCGAGCAGAAGGAGCAAAGGCATGAAATCGTGGCCCGTCTGCTGGAGAGGGTAGGAGTCTCCCCCCAGTTGATGGATCGTTATCCTCACGAATTCAGTGGGGGCCAGCGGCAAAGGATCGGAATCGCGCGCGCCATCATCTCGGACCCCAAGTTTGTGGTAGCCGACGAACCCGTTTCCGCCTTGGATGTCTCAATCCAGGCCCAGGTTCTCAATTTACTCATGGATCTTCAGGAAGAGTACCGTCTTGCCTGTCTCTTTATCGCCCACGATCTAAGGGTGGTCGGGTTTTTGAGCGATCGGGTGGCCATCATGTATCTGGGGAGGATCGTGGAACTGGCCGAGAGTCATGAGATCTATCTTCACCCCCTCCATCCGTACACCGAGGCCTTGATATCTGCGATACCATTACCGGTGGTGGGAGATATAGGAAGGCGAATTCTCCTGGAGGGTGACCCCCCCAGTCCGACAGACCGTTATCTCGGCTGCCGATTCTTCAGCCGCTGTCGCTGGCGGACACCGCTTTGTGCCAAAGAAGATCCAACCCTCCGCGAGGTCTCCCCCGGACACTTCGTAGCCTGCCAGCTACATGCCCATCGGACAGGAGAAAATTAATGATCTTAGAAATGAAGGATTCACTCAGGAAAGAAAAGATTCCGGATGGAGATCAAAAGCGAACTGGGCCTCAAAGGATCTCCCACTTTTATTTCTACAAGGAGATCTCTGCTCTCCCCTCGGGAAAGGATATTCTCAAATGCATTCAGTGTGGGACCTGCAGCGCAACCTGCCCCGTATTCAGATATAATCCACGAGGCAATCCGCGAAAAATCATCGCCAAGGCCCTTCTGGGCTTGAAAGAGGAAGTAATCCACTCGGACATGATCTGGCTCTGTGCCAAATGCCAAAGCTGCATTGTGAAGTGCCACAAAGATGTCAGTCCGGGCGAGATCATAAGCGCAATAAGAACCATAGCGATCAGGGAAGGGGCAAGGGGCGCCGGTGTGCGCCACGCTAAAGCCTTCGCATTCGACATTTATCGATTTGGCAAGCTTAACGAGGCGACCCTGCCTTTGGTGACGCTCCGTCATCGAATCGTGAAGATGATTCCTCTGGCCCTTAAGATGCTAATCCGAGGCAAGCTCCCCTCCCCATTGCCCAAGCGGGCCAAGAACATGCAGCAGGTAAGAGGCCTATTTGATCGATTCGACAAGGAACAGGGATGAAAGAATTCGCGTACTTTCCGGGATGTGCTGCCGAGGCCTCAACGCAGGAGGCAGACAAGGCGACCCAGGAGGTAGCGGGTCTTCTGGGGATTCGCCTTTGCCGCGTAGAAGACTTCACCTGTTGTGGAGCAGGGTGTCTTTCAGAGGAAAACCCCAAGCTTAACCTGGCGTTGAACGCGAGGAACATCGCGGTCGCTGAGAGGGAAGGAAAGGACATCCTGACCCTGTGCAACACCTGTTTCCTCAATCTGCGCAAATGCCAGATGGAACTCGGCGACCTGAACCTGCGGGAGGAGATCAACGGGGAGTTGAGGAAGTTCGACCTGGAATACCAAGCGAAGGCCTCGATTCTGCATCTCCTCCACCTTCTGGGACGAATGGGACCCGACAAGCTCAAATCGATGGTTAAGAGACCATTAGATGGCCTGAAGGTGGCCCCTTTTTATGGCTGCCACCTTCTGCGCCCACAACACATCTTGGGCCCGGAATCGACCAGAGAGCCTATCCTCCTGGAGGAATTGATTGCGGCCACAGGGGCGATCCCCCTGGTCTACAAGGAAAGGCTCGATTGCTGCGGTTTTCACATCCTTCTAGTGGATGAGAAAACCTCTCTCCAGATGGCCTCCCATTGCCTGGATGGGGCAAGGAGAATCAAGGCTGATCTCTTGCTTACGCCCTGCACTCTTTGCCACATCAGCCTCGACATGTACCAAGCAGAAGCGGCGAAATGGGCGGACAGGCCTTACCACATCCCTGTGCTCCATCTTGCCCAACTGGTGGGTCTTGCTCTGGGGATTCATCCCCGCAAGCTTGGCCTACAGAATCATCTGGTCAGCACCAAGGACATAATGAACAAAATAGGGGGGAAGGCCTCCGCGCCTTCTTCGCCCTTGCCTGGAAACGAAAACCCTGATCATGAATCAATCACAGTAGGAGCCCAATGAGCACCGAGGAGAGAAAAAGAGAACTCAATCTTGAAAACCGACCCAATGGTTGCCGGGTCGGGGTATTTCTCTGCAAGTGCGGCGACAATATCTCCAGGACGGTGAACCTCGATGAGGTGCGGGAGTTTTCCTTGGGGCTGCCAGATGTTGCATTTGCCGCCTATCAGCAGTTCACTTGTTCTGCAGAGGGGCAGGGGATCATCCAGAGAGCCATTAAGGAGTTCAACCTCAATGCGGTGGTGATTGGCTGCTGCACTCCAAAGCAATATGAGGAGATGTACCGTCAGTGTGTTGCGGACGCAGGCCTCAATCCCTACCTGTTAGAAGTGGTTAACCTTCGCGAGCAGTGCTCTTATCCGCATCACGACGATCCGGAAGGGGCGACCCAGAAGGGCAAGCTTCTCATTAGAGCGGCAGTGCAAAGGGTGAAGCTGCTGGAGCCCCTGGTTATTAAGAAGGCCAAGATATCTCGCGAGGTTGCGGTGATCGGGGGTGGAATCGCAGGAATCAACGCCTCTTTGTCTCTGGCCAAGATGGGATATATGGTCCATCTCATCGAAAAGGAACCTACGATTGGTGGTAACATGGCGAGGCTGGTAAAGACTTTTCCCACCGACGATTGCGCCATGTGTACCCTATCGCCCAAGATGGATGAGGTGACTAAGAACCACAACATCTCCCTGTACGCCTATTCCGAAGTCGAAAAAGTCGAAAAGATCCGCGAAGGACTGAGCATTTCCATAAAGAGAAAGCCGAGATATGTTGATGAAGGGCGGTGCACTGGCTGCAATAAGTGTGCAGAGGTTTGTCCGATCAGGATCCCCAATCCATACCATAAAGGATTGTTCTCGACTAAGCCCGCAGTCTACAAGGAGTTTCCCGCGGCAGTGCCCAATAAATTCACTATCGAGCGACTCGGCATTCCTCCCTGCCGTCAAGCCTGTCCCATTCAACAGGCGGCGCAGGGATATATCGCTTTAGTCGCTCAAGAGAAATTTCCAGAGGCACTGGCGGCCGTCCGTCGCGACAACCCGCTGCCAACTATCTGCGGGCGGGTCTGTAACCATCTATGCGAGGATGAATGTGCAAGAGGTGAAGTGGACGAGAGCATATCGATCGCCGCCATCAAGCGTTTCGTGACCGAATACGGGTACCAACACCGAGAGGAGATCCTCTTTTCTCTTCCCGATCACCCCGGGCAGGCGCCAAGGATGGTCAATTTGCTGGCTCCTCCTCCGCCGCCTTCAACAACAGGCCATTCTGGCCTGGAGGGACTGTTTCCCTCACAAGGGGGCGCCAGCGCGGAATCCGAGAGGGGCTCTGGCCTTTCCGCCAAGAAGGCCATGCGCGAGTGGCCGAAAGAGCCGAAGGAAGTGGCCATCGTTGGAGGTGGGCCGGCCGGCCTTGCATGCGCCTACGAAATCGCCCTCAATGGCCATCAAGCAACGATCTTCGAGGCCTCAGAGGAGGCGGGGGGCATGATGCGCTGGGGCATACCGGCCTTTAGGCTTCCTGTGGAATACCTACGTCATGACATTCATTTCATTGAGGCCCTGGGGGTGAAGATCAAAACCCAATGCCAGATCGGGAGGGATATCCACTTTGACGATCTCCTGGGACGGTTCGACGCAGTATTTCTGGCCACGGGTCTTTCTCACAATGTCAAATTACAGATCCCAGGTGACGAGTTCCAGGGTATCTATTACGGATCTGACATCTTGAGGCAATGCCGGGGGGACCAGGGGCCCAGAATCGAGCAGTCGCGAGTCGTAGTGGTGGGCGGAGGCAACGCCGCCATTGACACGGCCAGGACCCTGGTTCGACTCGGATGCAAGGTCACGATGATCTGTTTGGAAACCCGTGAGGCCATGCCGGCGATTAAGGAGGAGATCCTCGAAGCTGAGGGGGAAGGAATTGAAATCAAAACTTCTACATCACCCAAACGCTTCGTCGGAAATTCCCAGGGCCAGGTGAGAAGCGTAGAGTGTGTCGCGGTAGAGAGAATAGATCAACAATCCGACGGTCGCCTGAATCCCATATGCAGAGAGGGCACGGAATTCAGCATAGATGTCGATCAAGTTATTTTGGCCGTCGGCAACCGGCCCGATACCTCTTTTCTGCCTCCAGGCCTCGAGGTCAACCCCCGAGGCTTAGTTCAGGTCAACCCCACCTCCTTACAAACGAGCTTGCCGAAGGTTTACGCTGGCGGGGATATGACCAGCGGGCCTAGCTCAGTGGTTGAGGCCATTAGCTCGGGTAAGGCGGCTGCCCGCCGCATCATCTGCGATCTGGAACAGGTGGAATACCATGAGAGATTCCAAGATCTGCCGGGCTTGCCCATTCAAGCCCAAGAGGCTATCCGGCGCAACCGCGGGTATTTTGAATCCGGGGGACGGAGCCGGATGCCGAAGCTTTCCCCCCAGCGCCGGAACAACTTCCAGGAGGTAGAGCAGGGTCTGGCAGAAGAGGCAGCGGTGGCGGAAGCGAAGCGGTGCCTGAACTGTGGTGGCTGCAGCGATTGCCGTGAATGCGAGAAGGTCTGCGAAGCCCAGGCAATCGACTACTACCAGAGGGAGGAGATCATCCCCGTTACCGTGGGGGCAGTGATCGTGGCCACCGGTTTTGAGGAGTTTGACCCGAGTGGACTTCATTACGGATATGGAAAATACCGAAATATTGTCACCCAGTTTCAAGTGGCTCGAATGATGGATCCACTGGGTCCGACCGACGGAAAGCTTCTGCGCCCGAGCGATGGCAAAGAGGCGAGACGAATCCTCATGGTCCAGTGTGTTGGGTCGCGGGCTGGCGAGCAAAATCTCCAGGGCGGGCACCCCTATTGCTCCCGGACTTGCTGTATGGTTGCCCTTAAACACGCCAGCCTCATCAAGAAGTATCTGACAGAGGATGCCCAAATCTACATTTGCAATATCGATATCCGCGCCTTCGGAAAGGGATACGAGGAATACTACGAAAAGGTTAAGATGATGGGAGTAAAGTTTATCAAGGGTCTGCCCGGAGAGATCCTTGAAGAGAGCGAAACCCAGGATTTACTTGTGCGCGTAGAAGATATGTCAACCTCGACCTTACTCGAGATCCCAGTCGATCTGGTAGTGCTCTCCACCGCCACCGAACCTGCCAGGGTGGATGACCTGCTGAAGAAGCTGGGAGTGGCCCGGGATGAATCTGGCTTTGTAAAGGAATTCCACCCCAAGATCAGGCCGGCTGACACGAGTGTGAAGAATATCTTCGTCTGTGGTGCTGCGCAAGGGCCCAAGGATGTCTCCGATACCGTAGCCCAATCTGGATTGGCAGCAATGGCCGCCGCCTCCTACCTGGGAGAGGGATATATCTTGCTCAATCCTCAGATTGCCGAGGTCGACCTGGAATTGTGTCGAGCCTGTGGACGCTGCGAGAAGGAGTGCGAATTCCAGGCCATCAAAGTTGATAAGAGACAGCTTGTGGCGGAAGTCGAGGAAATTATGTGCGAGGGGTGTGGCAAGTGCACGGTCGTTTGCCCAACAGGGGCCCTTTCCGTCAAATCCTACAAAAAAGAACAACTCCTGGCGACCATCGATGGTCTCTTTGAGGACTTACCGGAGAGAAAAGAAAAGGAAGAGGAGATGGCCGGGACAGCCGCAAAGAATTAAAATACCACAATCTCATCAAATGAGCAAAATGGACATGCGCCGATCAAGTATGGAGGATTCAATTAACCTGAACGAGGACTTTGAACCGATTGTCATTGGCTTTGCCTGCAATTGGTGTGGCTATGCTGCGGCCGACCAAGCCGGGATGAGCAAGATCCAGTACCCAACCAACATTAAGCTGGCCCGGGTCATGTGCCTGGGAACAGTGGACCCCTACCTGATTATGAATGCCTTCACCAGGGGTTTTGATGGCGTGATGTTAATCGGTTGTCACATTGGTGAGTGCCACTATGTGAGTGGGAACAAGAATGCAGCGTGCGTGGTGGAACGGCTCAAGAAGATCCTGAATATCGTCGGCCTGAGGGAGGAGCGGCTCAGGATCGAGGAGGCCAGCACAGGTGAAGCCCCGAAGTTCGCCAGGGTGGTAAAGGACTTCATCCAACAATTGAAGCCATTAGGGCCCAATCCCCTGCGCAGGACTGGCCTTCGGGAAGAAGAGCAGAAGACGGCGACCTCGAATCGAGATGCGATGCGAATCGGATAGTTATGGGTAAGGGCAAATTAGAGGATGAGACAAGGAGTGCAATTGAAGCCTAACGAACTCGACTGTATTCAGTGCAACAAGTGCACCATGTATTGCCCGGTGCACTGGGTGGACCCAGAGTACTCACCGAGAGGAATGATCCTCCGCTTGCTGATGGGGGAGGAGGACTTACTTATTCGGGACAGAAACATCTTTCGTTGTTTGACCTGCGACGCCTGTCGCGAGGTGTGTCCCTCCCACGCAAAGTTCGTCGACTTTCTGCGCCAGTCTCGCCGCATGGCCCGTGGTTTGGGTATTGGGAATGACTGCAAGCACGGCCTTCTTCTATCTTCAGTTCAAGAAATGATGGCAGATCTTGATATCCCCCAAGATCGCCTCGAATGGGCGGAGGAACTTCAGATCGACCCTGACTCCCGGTTCTGCTACTTCGTAGGCTGTCTCCCCATCTTCGATCAAGTCTTCTCCCACACCCAGAGCACTACCATCGCCCGCAATACCCTTGAAATCCTGAACAGGCTGAATATCAAACCCGCCGTGTTTCAGGAGGAGAAATGCTGCGGCTACGACTCGTATTGGGGCGGAGACGACGAGACGTTCGAAAAGCTCGCCAAGCGTAACATATCACTTCTCCAGGAGAAGCAGATCGATCAAATCGTAACCTCGTGCCCGGAATGCTACCATTCCCTCAAATTCCTTTACCAGGACCTCGACCCGTCCTTTCGTCCTGAGGTGGTACACATTACCCAGTTTGTCGCTCAGGGGATTAAGAAAGGCGGGATTAGATTTAAAGAGGTCGTTAAAAGGGTCACCTATCACGATTCTTGCCGGCTTGGCCGGGTGACAAAGGAATACGAGGCGCCCCGTTCGATCCTCCGGGCGATTCCTGGATTGGAATTCCTGGAGATGCCTCGAAACAAGGAAGGCGCTCCCTGTTGTGGGGTAGGGAATTATTCTAACTGCGACTCGCGCACCAAGTTTCTCCAGAATGAACGCCTCAAGGAGGCCCTCTCCACTGGAGCACAGGTTATGAGCACTGCCTGTCCCAAGTGCAGGATCCACTTTAACTGCTATCTCGATGGTGAGCCGGTTGAAGAATTCAAGGCCCCCCAGATTGAGGACATCACCGCGATTATCCTGGAAGCAATGGAGGCGTGAGGAATTGAAGAAGGAACAATTAGAAGAGCTTCAGCGATTTCTCACCACGAATGAGATCAGGTTTCAGACTCAACGTCTGAGCGAGTATGTGAGCGACGCCTCCTTCTTGACCAAAGGGGCACCCTCTATCGCGGTCTTTGTCGCCACTGAGGATCAAGCCTTCAAGGTGGTCGATTTTATGGCAAAAGAATCGTTGCCGGTTGCGATTCGCGCCATGGGATCTTCCACCGCCGGGGCCAGTCTGGCGGACAAGGATACGGCACTTCTTCTGGTCGAGGGCTTGGGGATGTGCGACCAATGGGGGAACAGGACCTTATTCGTCGAACCAGATTTTTTTACGCCCGGGGGCGATCTATTTCCTAAGTCAGAGCTGGAGAAACTGCGAGGTCAACCCCACTCCCTCCGTGAAAGAGAGTTGTATGCACGGGTCCCGGCGGGCATGTCTACCGATGAGCTAGATCGATACCTAATGTATTACCATCTTCATACCGCCATCGTGCCCTCGAGTGGATGGAGTTCAATCGCTGCGAACTTCTCTACCAACGCAGGAGGAAATGGGAGCCCGACCTATGGCACGTTCAAGGACATAGTCAACCGGCTCAGGATCGTTGGCACCGATGGAGCTCGAAACGCGAAGCTCTTTACGGTGACCGACCGAGAGAAGATTGTTTCCATGGCCGGGCACCAGGGACTATTGGGCATCGTCACCGACCTGGATGTGCGCGTGGTTTACAACCTTCCCGAGGAAGAACTCCTCAGTGCAGTGGTCTCTTACGAGGAGACCGATGTCAGCATCATCGGCCAAGAGGTGGGGATGTTCATGGATGAAGCCCAAAAGAGCTGCAAGATGATCAATGCGGAATTCCTTCTGCTGGACCCGTTGATCATTGACAGATCTAGCCCGGTCTTTACTGACCCGGAACTGGAGGACTTCTTCCACCTTAAACCGAACCACCGAAAAATGCTCGTACTCTACCAAGGGGAGCGTTGCCTGATGGGGAAGCTGCCCCAAATTGCCGCCTCATTTTCGGGGATTGACTATCAAGAGATCTCGGCCCGTGGTCTAAAGAAGATGCTCGAAGTGCGGAAGGCCGCGGCTGGGAAATCCCTTGGGCGGGTGGGTATTCCAGGGTTTGAGGATATCTTCGTCCGAGATCCCAAGAAATTGGGAAAGGTGTTGGCAAGAATCTTTGAGGTCAGCGAGGGCATCCTTCCCGGGCGGCCCTACGGCCATCAATATATCGATGGCTTGGTCATCCACTATCGGCCGTTAGCAAAGGTCGAGCATAACGAGTATCAGAGGGCATGGAGCCTGACGGAGAAGCTGGGACGAGAGATATTTGACAATCCCGACTATGCTACCGAAAAGCGAGCCGAACACGGCCTGGGGCTGGAGTTATTTGCTTTGTCTCCTGAGGAGAGGGTTCGGGAATTAGCGGCCCTCAAGAGGGAATTTGATCCGTCAATGATCTTTTCGGTTCTTCTCATGGATCCAAACCCGCAGCTTCATTTTGTAGGACCACGACTCGCAGGAATTGGAAATCCATAGAGACGATTACTCTTACGAAATAGGTGGTGGGGACTTCAGTGGTGGAGAACTTATCACCAGCGAAGAAGATAATCGTGCAGAGGACTTCGGGAAGAAAATGCCAAAGCTTAAGCTGATTACATTTGGGTGCCAGGCCAACCAGTTGGATTCCGAAAGGATCGCCGGCCTTCTCTCCCGGGAGGGTTTTCAGCTCACAGAATGGGAGGAAGACGCGGACCTCATCCTTCTCAACACCTGTTCCATCCGTCAAAAGGCGGAAGAGAAATTCTACAGCCAACTGGGTAGGCTGGGGGTGCTGAAGAGCCGAAACCCGTCTCTAAAAATCGGAGTCTGCGGGTGCATCGCAGAGCAAGAGGGGGAGAGATTGAGAGGCCGGTTTCCCTTTGTGAGCCTCATAGTGGGTAGTGGTCAAATTCCCAAAATTCCGGCATTGCTGAAGGGAAAAGAGGAGCAAGGGGCAGCCCCCTTTACCCCACTTCGCTTCAATAAGGTTAAGGCCTGGGTTGAGGTAATGAAGGGCTGCAACAATTTTTGCACGTATTGTGTAGTCCCTTACGTGCGAGGCAGGGAAGAGAGTCGCCCACCGCAAGACATATTGCGGGAAATCGAGGATCTCATTTCCGATGGTTATCGAGAGGTTGTGCTCTTGGGTCATAATGTGAATTCGTATGGCAGGGGCCTGAATTCTCCCTTAACCTTTTCCCAACTCCTGCATCGAATTGAACAAAGGGCCTTGGGCTCGATTTGGATTCGATTTACCACCTCCCATCCCAAGGACTTCACTACGGAACTTGCACGGTGCTTTGCAGAGCTACCTTCCCTCTGCGAGCATATTCATCTGCCAGTTCAATCAGGTTCCGACCAGGTACTGACCCGCATGAACAGGGGCTATTCGCGCGCACACTTTTTGGGGATCGTCGATGAGTTGAGAAGCTGGGTATCGGACATCGCCATCACGACCGATATTATGGTGGGCTTTCCTGGGGAAACGGAAGAGGACTTTCAGGCAACCCTAGATTTGCTCGAAAGGGTGAGGTTCGACCGCATCTTTTCCTTCAAGTATTCCCCCCGTCCCGAGACTAAGGCATTGTCATACGGAGGTCACCTCCCGGAATCCTTGAAGAAGAGCCGTCTAAGTCAACTCAACGATCTGCAGAATCGCATCTCCCTCGAGAAAAACCGGACTATGTTGGGGAAGGTGGTTCAGGTCCAAGTGGAGAAGAAGGGGAGCAAGAAGGATCGAAAACTGCTTACTGCGCGTACTCGCACTAATCACATCGTTCACTTCGCCGATTCCAAGGCCGAAGAGGGATCTCTAATGCGAGTAAGGATTGAGCAGGCTTTTGCCTTCCACCTCAAGGGAGAGGTGATTCACTAAAGACAGGGAGTTAGCTTGCTCTTGCGCAAAAAAATATTGACACAGCAAGCACAAGGCCCTATTATAAAAAAGGTTAAGAGCTGTTAACCCACTCTCGTTGGTCAGATCGCCTTCTCCAGAGGAGGTTATATGAACAAAATAAATCTCGCTGAGGACTCTGGGGGAAAGGATGCCCCTTCGGGGTTGACTCCCCGCACCAAGCGTCTCCTTATTCTGTTGTTGGCCGTTTTCATTTTAGGGGCGGGATTCTTAGCGGCCCAACGATTCCTGTTCCAGGAAAAAATGCCTCCTCCGACTCCTAGTCGTCCTTTGGTTGTGGCACCAACTCCGCCCCCCCAACCTTTGTCTGAACCGCCCGAAGCCGGTCCGCCCGCTCCGGCGGTTTTACCATCGGCCGCCCCACCCTCTGTCGCGGCTCCAGTAGCTACTCCTCCCTCCAAAACCGGTGAAGCAGCAAAGCAGGCTGAAAGCCATCCTAAGCCAAAGGAGGCCAGTAAGCCGAGAGAGGCTGTCAAGGCGGAAGGTAAAGTGGAGGCTGAGAAAAAGAAAACTCCGCCGAGGCCAAGGTATTCAATCCAAGTCGCAAGTTCCGTACAAGAAAAGAATGCCCTCTCTCTCGTCCAAGGTCTGAAAGCACAAGGATTTTCCCCTCGTGTGACGAAGACCAAAGTGACTCTCACCAGACACAGTGTCTACCTGGGAGATTTCTCCGATCGGACCGAGGCCGCAGAAATGGACAATCGCCTGCGAGAAGAGGGGATCTCTGCAACATTGCAAATGATGGAGAAGGGGCGCTATGGCTATTTGATATTTTATTCTTTCGTCCTAGACGAGGCCATCGACGCGGCTCACGAGTTACAGAAAAAGAACTATTCCGCGAAAATTCGTAGCGTGCCCGCTCAGACTCCGGTCTACCAAGTTCGGGTAGGCCATTATGCTGGTCGCGCTCAGACAGCCACGCCGACTGAACGGTTGCGAGAGCTGGGGTATTCTCCTATTGTGGTCAAAGAATAATTGACCATTTCTTGGTATTACGATGCCCAGGTCCAACTCAACAAACAGGGCTCGCCGCTTGCGACGAAGAGGAGAAAAATATTATGACCAAGGCAGATATTGCAGCTTTAGTGGCCGAGAAAGGCCTCACCAAGAAACAAGCCATGGAGGCCATCGAGTCCACCCTTGAGGTAATGAAAAAAGCGCTCAAGCGAGGGGAGAAGGTTCAGCTAGTTGGCTTCGGCAGTTTTCAGGTGCGGTTTAAGAAGGCAAGAAAAGGGAGAAATCCCCAGACCGGCAAGGAAATCACTATTTCGGCGAGAAAAGTATTGAAGTTCAAGCCTGGAAAGGCCCTTTTCCAGGCTGTAAATGCCAAGAGTAAATGATGCGCCGGCATCCTCCTGTTGCTTCGGAGAGTGTCCACCTTCCTGATAAACTCTTTTATAAAATCGGCGAGGTATCCCGGCTAACGGGGATTGCCGCTTACATTCTGCGTTATTGGGAAACAGAATTTGAAATCCTCCAACCCAAGAAGAGCAGGAGCGGTCAAAGGCTTTATCGGAAGAAAGATGTAGAGACGGTTTTTCAGATCAAGCAGCTTCTTTACCGCGACGGATTTACTATCGCGGGTGCAAAAGCGAGATTTCGTTCCCAACCGGAAAGGCGAGGCGCATCCAAGGGGAGAAATCAAAAGCAGGAAGATATCCTGGGATCGCTGAGGATTATCAGGGAAGGGCTCGAGAGAATCACTTGCATCCTAAACAACAAAGATTGAACCTTTCGGGGCGTAGCGCAGCCTGGTAGCGCACTGGCATGGGGGGCCAGTGGTCGTCCGTTCAAATCGGATCGCCCCGACCAATTCGCAATCATGATCCATCTTGCCCACCATTGTCCCGCCTTCCGTAGCCTTGCCTGTCATTGGAAATTCCTGATCGGAATCTGGGAGATCGGCCTTTCCGGAGGCTCGATAAGGCCGAATCTAACCATCGGTTTACTGAGCAGACGGAAAAGATCCGCGATTTCTCTGCAGGAGTGGGGATGACTTGTTGATCTTGGTCAGTAATGACGATGGCGTTCACTCAGAGGGATTAAGGTCGTTGGGGAGGAGTCTTGCGCGGTTGGGGGAGGTCTTTGTCGTTGCCCCTGATCGGGAGAGGAGTGCCGTTGGCCACTCACTCACACTAGACATTCCTCTTCGGATCACCCAGTTGGAGGAGCGTACTTTTGCGATCAATGGCACCCCCACTGATTGTATCGCTTTAGGTGTCTTGAAGATTCTTAAATCAAGGCCTGACTTGGTAGTCACAGGAATCAATATGGGGCAAAACCTGGGAGACGATATCACCTACTCAGGGACCGTCTCCGCCGCTATGGAAGCAGCATTATTGAGAATTCCCTCCTTCGCAGTTTCCTTGGTTGCAAGCGGTGATTATCGATTTGAGGCCGCCGCAGAGTTCTCTTGGGCTTTAGCTCAAACGATTTGTGAGCACGGCCTCCCTCCCTACACCCTGTTGAATGTCAATTCTCCCAACCTCCCCCACGCCGAGATTAAAGGGGTGAAAATCACCACCTTGGGGAGGAGGCACTACAGCGAAACGGTCTTGGAAAAGATCGATCCCCGCGGAAGGCCCTATTATTGGTTCGGGGGGGGCGACCACAACTGGGAACACATAGAGGGAACTGACATCGAGGCCATTGCCCAAAACATGATCTCGGTAACTCCTTTGCACCTGGACCTCACTGACTATAGGTTGGCAGATGAGATGAAACGATGGAAAATCGGGTTCAACCCCATGTCGAAATAAGGACGGAGTCTGGCGGGTAATTCGCCTTGAGGAAGGAGCCCTTGAGATGAAGGCACCCCCCAGCCTTTTCGCGGGATAAGAGTGAATTACGAGATATCAAGAGAGAGAATGGTCGCGGAACAGATCCTTGGCCGAGGCATCCAAAACGCAGGCGTACTCGCCGCAATGCGTAAGGTTCCGAGACACCTATTTGTGGAAGAGGCCTTTGCTGGAAGGGCGTATGGGGATTACCCGTTGCCCATTGGGGAGAAGCAAACCATTTCTCAGCCTTATATGGTGGCCTTGATGACCGAGGCTCTCGACCCAGGACCAAAAGATAGGGTACTCGAAATAGGCACCGGGTCAGGTTATCAGACAGGTATATTGGCTGAGCTTTGTGCAAAGGTCTTTTCTATTGAGCGGATCAAGCTTTTGGCGGAGAGGGCGGAGAGAATCTTGAGGTGCCTGGGATATCCCAATTTACTTATCAAAGTGGGGGATGGAAGCAACGGATGGAAAGAGGAAGCTCCCTTCGAAGGAATCTTGGTGACAGCCGGGGCTCCCAGCGTTCCAATGGCATTGATGCAGCAACTCACTGAGGGAGGAAGACTCATTATCCCGATTGGTGACGAATTTTCCCAATCATTGACCAAAATCGTTCGGAAAGGAAATGACTACCACCAGTCTAACCTCACAGGATGCGTGTTTGTCAAGCTAATCGGGGATCATGGATGGAAGGATTAATGTCGGGGCGTAGCGCAGCCTGGTAGCGCACTTGCTTCGGGAGCAAGGGGTCGTTGGTTCAAATCCAATCGCCCCGACCAATCTTTTGCAGTAATATCAAGCACTTAGAAGGAAATTAGGTCGTAGTAGAAGGTTGACCATCCGGGCATTTCTTACTCATTTCTTACTATCCGCCTCATCCATCCCCACCATACATAATCCATTCAGCCGCTCCACCTCTGACCTCATATACTCCGGGCTCAAATGAGAATACCTCTCGGTCATGGCCACTGAAGTGTGGCCTAGGTGCTCCTGGACAGACTTCATGGACGTCCCCCGCATCATCAGATAAGAGGCACGGAGGCGTGCCTCAGATCGTGAAAGCGGAAATCGGCGATCCCGGCCTTCTTCAAGGCCGTCCTGAAGACCTTCTTCACATCCTTGAGGGGCTTTCCATTCGGCGCGTTGAAGACATACTCGCTCCCATTCTGACCGATCCTCCTCAGCAGATCTGCCAGGTCGCCGTTTAATACTTTGCCCCCCCGCTTGCTTCTCTTCTTCTGCTCTTTGAAGTAGAGGATCCGTCTCTCCAAGCCGATATCGCTCCACTTGAGCCGGAGCAGATCGTTCTTCCGGAGGCCCGTAAGCAAGGCAACCTGAACGATGTTCCTCAGGTAAGCAGGGCAGGCGGCCAGGAGTTTCCGGATCTCCTCCTCGCTCAGGCACCGGCAGCGATCGTTTCTCTCTTCAAAGAAGATCGGCTGCGTGGACTTACTGAAGGGGTTTTCCTCCATCATTCCCTACTCCCCGGCCTTATTGAACAAGTGCCGGGGGGGGAAGGGGAGAGCGGAGACGAATGTCTTTCCCCGGACAAAATCTCTTACTATTTTCTCACTACTGAATAAATTGTCCTCAGAAAACTCTTTTGGTTTCAAGCATTTTGATTTATACTTTGCTAAAATCAGATATCGCCGGCAGGGGCCAGAAAGCTCTTTCAAATCAGAGGGTTAGCGGAGTAAGTGTCCCAAGGCTTTGTTTTTTCGGAAGCAAGGGGTCGTTGGTTCAAATCCAATCGCCCCGAGCAATCTTTCTCAGGTCCGCTTCAAATCGAAAAAAGGGATTTTCTGTACTCCTACCTTCTTTTCAATTTCGCTCCGAGTTGAATTCGAATGCGGAAGACGTGACTTACCGACGCCTTGAACCAAGGTGGTCATTCCTCCCCGAAAAAAGGCGTTTCATGATCAATCAAAGGCAATTAGGCTGGGCATCTTTGGAGTTGATTATTTCTGGCGCGGTCCAAGGGGTGGGATTTCGCTTTTTCGCCCAAAGAGCTGCCCAGAGATACAGTCTTACAGGGTATGTCATGAATCTTCAAGATGGGAGAGTAAAGGTGTCGGCGGAAGGAACTCAAGAGGCCCTTTCTCTTCTGGTGGAGGAGTTGAAAAAGGGGACGCCACTCTCTTGGATTGAAGAAGTCCAAGTCAATTGGGCGGAATATCGAGGGAGGTTTCGGGACTTCTCCATCAGGTTTCACGAGTGAAGGATTCCCTGCCAACTTCACGAATGGGGAGGATTTCCATAAGTCACGAACCGCCTGCCAGAGCGAATCGATGTAGCCCGAGGCCTGAGGGTACCACATATCCTCCCCTTGATGGATGCCTCGATGATCAATCTCTTCTCTGGCGAAGAATATGAGGATGATGTGGCCATTGCCGACATGGGGGCGGCTTTGTGGCCGGGAATGCATTGGCCCCAGCTTGCTTTACCTGTCCCAGGCCTCATGTCGGATCTTGGGATTGAAGGGGCAGTTTCCAATGATGAGCAGGATGGGTCCAGAAGTATCGGAAGAAGGGGGAGAATCCTCCCCCTTAGGTGAATAGGAAATTTCATGAATGCACCGATCTCGGCGTGGAAATTTGAAGACTTCATCTCAATAGTGCTCGGTGGCGAGGCGGGACAAGGGATACAGACGGTTGAATATCTCTTAACAAGAGTACTGAAGGCCGAGGGCTATAATGTCTTTGCCACTAAAGAGTACATGTCGCGCATTCGCGGCGGGAGCAATTCGTCCGAGATTAGAGTATCCGGGAGAAGGGTGGCCGCCCACGTCGACAAAATAGACCTGTTGGTCCCGTTGGATAAGGACGCCATTCCTCACTTGCAGAAGAGAATCGGGAAGAAGACAATGATTCTAGGGGACAGGGGAAGACTCATGACCGACCTCCCGATGGTTGATATCCCCTATTCTCAGATTGCGTTAGAGGTGGGGAATGCCGTGTTCGCCAATACGGTAGCGGTGGGAGCCGTTTCTGCCCTATTCCACATTGACCGCGCAAATCTCGATCATTGTGTGAGACAACACTTCTCTGCCAAGAACGAGGACGTTATTAGGAAGAACTTGCAGGCAGCTAGTAAAGGCTATGAGATAGGATTAAGCGTGGCCCAATCCGAAAGGATTGAGATTAACATTCCCAAGACCCCTCAGGTCACGCAAGAGATCTTCTTGAATGGTAGCGAGGCAGTAGCACTTGGTGCCATCGCGGGAGGCTGCAACTTTGTCTCTTCATATCCAATGTCCCCCTCGACCGGAGTCTTCACTTACCTCGCTCAACAATCTCAAGACCTCGGAATCATCGTGGAACAAGCCGAAGACGAAATTAGCGCCATAAACATGTGTCTGGGGGCTTGGTATGCAGGTGCCAGGGCCATGGTCTCTACTTCCGGCGGCGGGTTTTCTTTGATGACAGAGGCCATCAGTCTAGCCGGGATGATAGAAAGCCCCATGGTAATCCACCTCGCGCAACGGCCCGGTCCAGCCACCGGATTGCCCACTAGGACGGAACAGGCTGACCTAGAGCTTGCGATTTATGCGGGCCACGGCGAATTCCCGCGGATCATCTTCGCCCCCGGAACCCTGCAGGACGCCTTCTATCTGACGCAAAGGGCCTTCAACCTGGCGGACCGACACCAGACTCCGGTCATTCTACTTACAGATCAGCTCCTGATGGATTCATTCTATAATATTCCTTCTTTCAATTTGTCCAAGGTTGTGGTGGAGAAGTATGTCGTGGAGGCGGATGAAGATTACCAGAGATACAAGATGACCGAGAGCGGGATCTCATGCCGGGGAATCCCCGGATTTGGTAGTGGCCTTATTGCAGTAGATAGCGATGAACACGATGAAAGTGGGCACATTACCGAAGATCCGGAATTGAGATCCCAAATGGTGGAAAAACGGCTAAAGAAATTAGATTTGATCAGGAATGAGATTATTCTCCCGGAGTTGGTGGGAAAGGAAAACTACCGAACTTTGGTAGTCGGGTGGGGTTCAACCTATCATGTCATCAAGGAGGCATTGGACGTACTCGGTAGGGATGATGTCGGGTTTCTCCATTTCAAGCAGGTTTATCCGTTGCCTTTGGGCGTGGCAGAGTACTTTACCAAGGCAAAGGAAATCATTGTCGTCGAGAATAATGCCACTTCCCAATTCGGTAAGCTGCTCAGACTCCATCTGGGCGTAGAAGCAAGAAAGCAAGTCCTCAAATACGACGGCTTGCCCTTTGCGGTCGAGGATGTATTAGCCTATTTGAAAACAATTTAGTTTAGGAATGTTATGTGCAATAGTTAAAGAGATATCTAAATTAATCCGCGGCCTTTTCATATCCCACTGCTCTCCGTCCCTTTTCCCCAGCCTAAACTCTTCTCGCGGCAAGTCTCTCCATCACTCTTGAAATTGAAGCAGGTGGATCAAGCCCTGGTAGCATATACAGAAAAAAGTTGACGCTGCGGCGACATGTTAGCGCAAAAATCAAAATCGGATTTGTCTCGACGGGACCAAAGAAAGAGTCGCATGCCAATTTGCCTCTAACTTGGCAATATGATTCTGCCGTCACCCCATGCAGGTCAAGAGAATGCTGGGCAGATGGAGGGGTATGGCAAGGCAAGCAAGAAAGGGTCGAGGGGCAGGGTCAAGCATGGTGCCGAAGAGGGGACTCGAACCCCTACGGTCTTAAGACCACATGGCCCTGAACCATGCGCGTCTACCAGTTCCGCCACTTCGGCCTGGGCTTATTAATACTATTTGAACCTTCATTTGTCAATTTGATTTTTCAATCCTGTTCTTAAGAAGATGCGTAGTGGTCACAACTCCGGCAGCTCGTTGAGGTGTTAGGTTGGAAGGGTCTTCGTCGGTCAATATCGGCGAATGGCTTCAGGAAGGCCAATCCAAGAGAGACGGCGGGGTGGGTCAAATCGGTTAGCTCTCTCGAATGTGATCCGGTACCTCAGTTGCTATGAATCTCTGATCTCAATTGTCCTATAGTCGCGGACAAAGGACCCTGCATTCTGTTCGAAAGATCTGCCGCGCGTAGAACCGACGAGTGAAGCTCCCCGCTCACAGGACGAGGCTTGCGGGGCACGCTCCGGTCAAGGATCGGTATGTTTGCTGCCGGCTCTGGAAAAGCCTCAAGCGAAAAGCCTTGGAGAAGAGTGAGATCAGGAGTAACCGGTGATTACTCCATTAAGAACTGATCACCTCAAGCTGCGACTTCAAGACAATTGAGGTTCTGAAGAGTGAGACAACTGAGATACGGACTTACGCATCAAACCTACAGTGCATCAAACCTATGTTGACAATCGTATTCTCTTCTGATATTGTTTAAACCCGCGCCAAAAGGGATCTGCGCCTTGATAGTGTATTTTCCATTTCGGGTTACCTGCCTTTCACGCCAGATTCCAGGGCAGGATGCTTGATACAATCTCACGAAAACCTTTATTTCAGGGCAAAACCCCAACCGCAGCCTCCCCAACCCTCGGAGGCTTGACCTGTTCATTTTTGATCCAATCTCGGGCCTGTAGCTCAGGTGGATAGAGCAGGGGTTTCCTAAACCCCGTGCCGGAGGTTCGAGTCCTCTCAGGCCCACCAAGGATGAACCGATGATCGATTTTCATACCCACTCCCTATTTAGTGACGGGGCCCTGATCCCGTCCGAATTGGTGCAACGGGCACGAAGCAAGGGCTACACTGCAATTGCGATTACTGATCATGTAGATGCTTCCAACTTGGATCAGGTGGTGACTTCTCTCACCAAGGTCTGTTCAGTCCTATCTTCATCCTGGGAGATCTATGTAATCCCTGGAGTGGAGATCACTCATGTGCCTCCAGAAACCATCCCGAGGTTGGCCCAGGCGGCTCGGTCTTTGGGGGCGAAGGTAGTGGTTGTTCATGGGGAGACCATTACAGAGCCAGTTCCTCCCGGCACAAATCGTGCCGCATTAGATGCTTCGATTGACATCTTAGCCCACCCCGGACTGGTTTCCGGAGAGGATGTCAAGAAAGCGAAAGAGAAATCGATTTTCCTGGAGATCACTTCTCGCAATGGACACTCCCTGACGAATGGCCATGTAGCACGCTTGGCCTCCCAGGCAGGGGCCTTCCTAATTCTAAATACTGACACCCACGATGCTCATGACCTTATCGACGACGCATTTGCCTTGAAAATTCTCCGTGGCGCAGGGGTGCCAGATGAAAAGCTTTCCGGCATCCTTGAAAACTCAAAATTGATGCTCAACCGATTGAAGTCAACTCTGCAATAGGAAGGAACACATATGGCTCCACCCAAGCTCTCAAAGAAGGAGTTGAGGAAAGACGAACTCTTGAATGCTTTTGAGAGGATCATTCGATACATTTCGTTGCATTCCAAGCCCTTTGCTTTTGTGGCAGTGGGGTTCGTTTTTTTAATAATCACAATCTCCGTAGCCTACATTTATTTTGAGAAATATGAGGCAAAGGCGTCCCGTGCCCTTTTTGCAGCCAACCAAGTATACCGGGAAAACCTCGCTCTTATCTCCGAGGATTCCCCCTTGGAAAGAGGGGGAATCCCTGATTTTGAGAAACCTCTGAAGCTTTATCAGGAGATCTCGACGCTTTTCCCGCGCAGTGAAAGCGCAAGTGAGGCCCTTTATCAATCCGCGCAATGCTTTTATCGTCTTGCCAAGTATGATGAAGCGATCTCTGCTTTTCAGCAATATATCCAGCGGTACCCGCGAGGGAGTTTCTCCCTCTTGGCCGGGCTTGGATTAGGCTACTGCTACGAGCAGAAATCAGAATTCGATAAGGCTGCTGCTGCTTATTCCGCGACCATAGATAAGAACCCCCGCGACGCCCTAATCGGAGAGGCCTTGGTCTCTTTGGGGAGGTGCCAAGAGGCCACCGGGAAACCCGCAGAGGCTTCAAAGACCTATACGCAAGTGGTGGAGAGATTTCCCAACTCAACCTGGAAATCCTATGCGGAGCGCAAGCTGCTCTACCTAAAAAGCCACTGATTACCCCTCCTCCGGTGGCGCGCGATTGGGCGACGAATCCGTTAACCGAGGTGCATTCTGTGCTATCAAGCCCGGGAGATATCTAATGAAAGCGGCTGTTTTTTTTGCCCCAGGGGATATGAAGCTGAAAGACCTGGAAATTCCCCGCATCGCTGACGAGGAATTGTTGATTCGAGTGAGGGCCTGTGCAGTTTGTGGTACGGATATCCGGGTCTTCGAAGGAAAAAAGACCAAGGGAATTACGCCTCCAGCGGTGATTGGCCATGAGATCTCCGGGGAGGTCCAGGAGAGAGGGAAAGAAGTCAAGGGATACAATGTCGGGGACCGGGTGGCCATCATTCCGGTAGTTCCTTGTCGTAACTGCTACTATTGCCTGAACGGAATGGAGAATATCTGCGCGAATCGCACGGCCTTCGGGTATGAATATGGAGGCGGATTTCAAGAATACATGCGCGTCCCAGAGGTGGCAGTAAAAGCAGGAAATGTGGTAAAGATAGATCCGACCATCTCCTTCGAGGAAGCGTCTCTGATAGAGCCTTTTGCCTGCTGCTTCAATGGAAGTCGCAGGTCGGGCATCCGACCTGGAGATGTGGTCCTGATTGTTGGTGCCGGTCCCATTGGACTGATGCACATCCAGTTAGCAAGGATGGCGGGGGCGCGGCGCATCTTGGTAAGCGAGTTGATCCCCGGCCGCAGAGATCTGGCTGCTTCCATGGGGGCTGATAAGGTATTCGATCCCCATGTCCTCAAACTAACCGAAGTCGCTTTGGAAGAAACAGGCGGGCGGGGCGTAGACTCAGCCATCATGGCCATTGGGGTTCCCTCCCTGGTCAATGATTTGCTGAAGGTGACCAGAAAGGGCGGGACCGTGAATCTCTTCGCCGGCTTCAGTGGAGCAGGGGATGCCCAGATTGAGGCGAATATCCTCCACTATAACGAAGTCTACCTCACTGGCACCGCCTCCGCTTCTCGCTCTCATTTCCATGAAGCCCTCTCGCTGGTATTGGCTAAGCGAATCGACCTATCTCCGCTCATCTCCCATCGTTTCCCCTTATCTGACATTGGCCAGGCCTTTCAGATAACCAAGAACGGCGAGGGAATAAAGGTCATCGTCACACTCTGAGCGGCTCACCCCAAGAGCGCGGACGACACGACCCCCGCCTCACCCATCCAGGACCTGATCGTTCAGGTTGAACCTATTTCAAAAGAAGATCCCCTCATGTTGTCTTTAGGAAAGAAAATAAGACTGGAAAGGATCAAGCATCGACCCTCAGGCAAGGTCTTCTTTGTGACCGTCGATCACTCGATCACCCGGGGGGTTTTCGCTGGATTGGTCAATATGAAGGAGACACTCCGAAAAATAGTTGCCGGAAGGCCAGATGGTATCACCATGCATAAAGGGATTGCACAGGAGTTCTTTTATCCCTATGCTGGGCAGGTCTCTTTGGTCTTGAAGGCCTCGAGCTTTTCTCCCTACCAGCCGACCTATGATACCTGGGTGGCCTGGGTGGACGAGGCGGTCCAGGTTAGGGGCCGATGCGATCTCCATGGGGGTATTGGTGGGAGGAGATAGGCAGGCGGAGATGCTCCATAACTTGGGCTTAATCTCGCGGGAGGCCTCTTTGGCCGGGATGCCCCTTATCGCCCACATCTATCCCAAAGGGGAGATGATCAAAGAAGAAGACCAGTATAGCGTCAAGGCTCTCTCCTGCGCAGTTAGGGCAGGGGCCGAATTGGGGGTCGACATCATCAAAACCTGGTATCCCGGTTCCCCGGATGCGTTTTCCAAAGGTGGTGGAGGTTGCGCCCGGAAAGGTTGTGGCTGCAGGTGGTCCCAAGACCGAGACCGAGAGACAATTTCTCGAGATGACCCGCGGAGTCATGGATGCGGGGGCGATTGGGGTAGCATATGGTCGAAACATTTGGGAACATCCAAACCCCACCTTGATGATCAGGACGTTAAAGGCTATTATCCATGGGAACAAGGGAGTGGATGAGGCCTTAGAAATCCTTAAATCTTCTTAGCCTCTCAGGAAGTGAAGATGGAGCAATGCGCCCAAGATACCCTGCTGGGCATTGATGTGGGCACGAGCGGGTGTAAGGTGGGCCTCTTCGACCTGGAAGGTACTCTCCGGGGAGAGGCTTATCGTCCGTATCCACTAATTTATCCGCGCATTGACTGGGTAGAAGAGGATCCACTGCAGGGTTGGTGGAAGGCGGCCTCGGAAGGTGTTCGAGAAGCGCTTTTCCGCTCCAATATTCGCGCAGAGAGCATTCGGGGAATCAGCATTAGCTGCACTAATGCCCTTGTCTGCGTGGACAAAAATGGAGCCCCTCTTCGCAATGCCCTAATGCAGATCGATCGACGCAGCATTCTCCAGGCTGAGGCTCTACGCCGCACAGTGGGGGAGGAGAAGATCTTTGGGATTACGGGAAACCGGGTCGCGCCGGGAACCTTCTCTGCCCCTCTGATTTTGTGGCTCAAGGAGAATGAACCACGGATCTTTGAGCAGACCCACAAATTCCTGGTCCCAACAGGATTCCTCATCCACCAGCTCACCGGGGAATATGTAATGGATTGGTCCAGGGGAGCGACAACCCTGTTGTTCGAGACGGGGGGTTCGCGCTCTTGGTCGACGAACCTCTGTGAAGCAATGGATATCCCCATGGAGAAGCTTCCGCGCCTCTGCCCTTCCTGGGAGGTTGTGGGCGAGGTGACCCGTTGGGCCAGCCGAGAGACTGGATTGGCGGCGGGGACTCCGGTAGTGGCCGGTGCAATGGACACCGTGGCGGCTGCGCTGGGCAGTGGAGTAGTCTCGAATGGAGAGTCATTTTATATTCTGGGCAGCGTTGGCAGAATCTGTCTGTGTTTGCAAGAACCTTCCTTTGACATCCGTTTCATCAACACCTGCCATTGTATCCCTGACTATTGGATTTCCATTGCCTGCACTAATGGGGCGGGCCTTTCCCTGCGCTGGTTCAAGGAACAACTTGGGGAATCCGAGACTGCCAGGTCCAGGGAGACTGGGGAAAGCCCCTTTCGCCTCCTTGATCTGGAGGCCATGAAGTCCCCTCCCGGAGCCAACAAGCTTCTCTATCTGCCCTACTTAGCAGGTGAAAGAAGCCCCATCTGGGATCCCTATGCTAGAGGGGTTCTCTTTGGCCTAAATATGAGCCATCGCAAGGGCGACATTGTTCGGGCCTTTTTGGAGGGGGTGGCCTTTGCTGCTCGAGACAATTTCGATACCTTTGAAGGGATATTGAGCAAAAGGATCGACGACGTAAAAATGAGTGGTGGTGGGTCGAGGAGTGCCCTCTGGAGGGAGATTACTTCGGACATATTGGAAAAAGAACTGGCTGTCTTGGATCTCCCTGACACAGAGACGTTTGGAAATGCGCTATTAGCCGGCTTCGGAACAGGCATCTATCGTGACATCCGTGAGACAAGCAAGGAATTGGCAAAGGTTAGAGTCAGGGTAAGGCCTAGCGACGCGAATGCCCGGCTTTATTCAAAGCTCTATTGTCTCTATAAAAGGATCTACATCCATCTAAGAGAGGACTTTCGGGCGCTGGAAGCCATCACTTAGCGCGATGGCAAAGTTTTCTTTTGTCAAGGAGGGTAACAACCGATATGAAGGCAGCGGTATTCCTTTTTCCTTCTCAGATTGAGCTGCAAGAGGTGGAAATTCCCAAGATTGGACCGAGGGAAGCGCTCATTAGGGTGAAGGCCGCAGGGATTTGCGGAACCGACGCTCGTATTTTCAAAGGCAACAAGAAGATCCCGGCCCCTCGTATCATTGGGCATGAGTTCGCCGGTGAGATTCAGGAAGTTGGAGGGGAAGTCAAGGAGTGGAGGGCAGGGGACCGGGTAACAGTTCAGCCCATCATCGCCTGCGGCAGGTGTCATTGCTGCCTCAGAGGGAGGTTCAACATCTGCCTAACCCGTCCCACCATTGGCTATGAATATGATGGTGGCTTCGCGGAATTCGTGCGCATTCCCGGAGAAGCCATTGACCGGGGGAATATGATCAAGCTCCCAGACGATGTTAGTTTTGAGGACGCTGCTTTTTCTGAGCCGCTTTCTGCTTGTGTTCACGGAAATGAAAAGGCAAGGATCCGCAAGGGAGATCGTGTCTGGATCATGGGAGATGGTCCCATCGGTCTCACCCATGTGCAGCTCGCAGCCCTATCAGGGGCCGGAACGATTATTCTGAGTGGGACGGACCCTGAAAAGCTTGAGCTGGGAAGGCAGTTGGGAGCTCATCACCTCATCCAAATTCCGCAACAAAATCCCCTGGCAGAAGTAAAGGCCCTTACGGAAGGGGAGGGGGTGGAGGTGGCGATTACTGCTGCCTCGGTAAGCAGGTTGATCGAGGACGCACTTCAGGGAGGAGGATTGAAGAAGGGGGGGCTACTTCTCATTTTTGCCGGAGTTCCACCGGAGTCCCTGGCCCGCATCGATCCCAATCGGGTTCATTACCAGGAGTATACCATTACGGGGTCTTCAGGGCACTCTATTGAAAATATGCGCCAGGCCGTTGCCCTTATTCACTCCGGATCTTTCCGAGTAAACCCCCTGATTTCCCATCGCCTACCGCTCGAGCAAGTGATAGAGGGAATTCAGATGAAGGAGCGATTAGAGGGATTGAAGCATTTGATTATCCTGGATTGAAAGGGAAGAGATATGGATGCACTAAGAAAAGCGAAGCAGGAGTTAGAACTGATCAGCAAGAGGGCCTATCATCGTGGCTTGACTTCGGGCTCGGGGGGTAATATCAGTGCTCGGGTTGAAGGAACTGAACAAGTAGTGATAAAAAGCAGTGGCCTCTCCTTCGTGGATTGTACCGAGGAGAACATCATCCTTGTAGACCTTCTCGGCAATGTGTTGGATGGATCCCTAACACCTTCCAAAGAGGTCAAGTTTCATTGCGGCATCTACCGGGTTCGACCCGAGGTGAGGGCCGTGGTTCACACCCATTCTGCGGCGGCCACCGCCTTCTCAGTGGTGGGAAGAGAGATTCCGATGGTGACGGTATCCGCAGCAAAGGGGGTAGGTCTTATCCCGCTCATTGGTTATGCCCCTCCAGGTTCCGACGAACTGGCTAAGCTGGTGATGGAGGCGTTTCAGGATGCAACCCTCAAGGCGGCCTTGCTGCAGAACCATGGGGTTATCTCCGTGGGGAAAAATCTGTTTGAGGCTTTGTACTTGGCCGAGGTGGTGGAAGACACCGCAAAGATCACCATTTTGGCGGAAGGCTTGGGGACCGCACTCAAATTTGAATAGGGGGATGTATAAACAGGGATGTCGCTGCTCTTGGGAACAGACATCGGGGCTCAGAGTCTGAAAGCAACCATATTCGATGGGGAGGGATCTCCCCTTGCGTTTGAGCAGATACAATATCCCATCCAGAGGCCTCAACCCGGATGGGCAGAGGGAAACCCCCAGATCTGGTGGGAGTCCTTCTGTAGGGCTGTCCAGACCGCCGTTGAGCGGAATGGAATACCCACGGGTCGAATTGACAGCGTAGGGATCAGCACCATGTGCCCTTCTCTGATTGCGTTGGATGAGGAGGGGAATCCTCTTCGACCAGCCATCCTCTACCTGGACCAACGTAGCCTTCCCCAGGCCGAGAGGATTCAAGAAGAAAAGAGAGTCTTCCAGGTTACCGGAAATCGCATTGCTCCAGGTACATACTCGGTTACCTCCATGCTTTGGATCAAGGAAAATGAACCAGATATCTTTCGCAAGATCCGCTATTTTGGGCATGGAAACACCTTTCTCGCCCATCGTCTCACCCGCCAGTTCGCGTTTGATTGGACCAACGCCTCATTTACCGGGCTTTTTCAAACGGGAACAGGACTCACTTGGTCAAGAGAACTCTGCCGGGATCTGAAGATACCTATCGAATGGCTCCCCAACGCGGTGATTTCTTCCACTCGCATCGGCACCCTGACTCGCGAAGCACACCGGGCGACAGGCTTGTCCGAGGGGATTCCGGTAGCCATTGGAGGAGCTGACACTGCCTGTTCGGCCTTGGGAGCGGGGGTGATAGACCCCGGGCAGGTCTTCGAAACCTCCGGCACCTCCGATGTCTTATGCTGCTGTGCGGATCAGCCCCTATTCGATGCTCGCTTTATGAATCGCTGTCACGTTGTCCCTGAACGATGGCTTCTCATGGGGGCAATGCTCTCGCCTGGAGCTGCGTTGAGTTGGTTCCGGGATCAGTGTTGTCTTGAGGAAAGGCAAGTAGCAGAGAAGACAGGATTGAGTGCATACAAGATCATGGACTTGGAGGCAGAATCCTCTCCCCCAGGCGCCAATGGCCTTCTATTCTTGCCCTACATGCAAGGAGAGAGATCCCCAATATGGGATCCTCTTGCGCGGGGTGTTTTTTTTGGGCTCTCGTTGGACACCACAAAGGGTGACATGATACGGTCCATGCTGGAAGGGACCGCCTTCGGACTTAGACAGAATCTGGAGATCGCAGAAGAGAGGCTGGGATTTCCAGTAAGAGAGTTGCGAGTGGTGGGTGGAGGTTCCAAGAGCATCATCTGGAGCCAAATCAAAGCAGACATCCTTAGAAAGCCCGTTACCGTCCTCAACCAACACGAGACCGCGGTCATGGGAGCGGCGATGCTCGGCGGATTGGCCTCAGGTAGATTTTCTGACTACCACGAGGCTTCCTCCAAGGCCTCGGCGCAACCCTGGCGGGCGTTATCCCCAAATTCCGATTCCCGCACACGCTACCAGCAGATGTACACTTCCTACCTCTCCCTCTACCTAAACGCGAAGGAGGTTTTTGAGCAGCTGTCGAGACTTGACCCCTTTTCCCTCTGAAAAACCGAGGATCTTGGAGACCATGAGGTTAATCGGGTCATGCAGAGGCAGCAGTAGATGGACTCAGCAGGGGATTTTCAATTCAGCAAGGAGGGGGGTATGGACAGACTTAAGGAAATAGCCCGGGCCTATTTTATCGAAAGCGAGGTTGACTTCCAGATCTGCCGGATTCTCTACCAGAATGGATTTAACAGCCGTACCATCTTCTTTGCGCAGCAAGCCGCAGAGAAAATTGTCAAAGCCTGTCTGGCGCTAAAGGAAATATCTATCGCTGACCACAATCTTTCTTCAGTATTCGCAAACGTATACCGGGACCAGTTTCCAGAGATGAGCCAAATTATCAAAGCGATTACCGACTTGGAACGACACGGGGCCAAAGCAAGGTTTCCCCTTTATCATCGCCAGAGTCTTCCTATTTGGATTCCCTCGAAGGGATATAAGGTGGACGATGCCATGAAGTCCTTAGCCAATTTAGAGAGTATATTTAACACCCTAAAGCAGTTTCTTGATAGTAGATTGTAATCATTCAATTATTGACACTGTTTAAGCACATGACGACGCCCTTGTGGGTGTCTGGAAGAGGATATGATCGAGCGGACCCCTGTCAATCTGCTTCCCGAGGACAAGAGGCGAAAGCGATGGAGAAGAGCGCATATCATATCGAAGGTATTGGAATAGCTTGGTGCCCAGGATGCGGTAATTTCAACATCTTAGATACATTAAAAGAGGCACTTGCTGAACTCAATATTGGACCGAATAAACTCGTGATTGTTTCGGGGATTGGTCAGGCGGCGAAGACCCCCCACTATCTTAAGACGAACTTTTTTAATGGATTGCATGGAAGGGCACTTCCGGTGGCAACAGCCATCAAGGCCTCAAATCCCGAACTGACAGTGATAGCGGAGAGTGGAGATGGTGATATGTACGGAGAGGGAGGTAATCACTTTGTACATGTGATACGTCGAAATCCAAACATAACTAACATCGTTCATAACAATATGGTCTATGGTTTGACCAAGGGACAGGCTTCGCCCACAAGCCAAATTGGTTTCAAGACCCCGGTGCAGACAAGCGGTGTATTCAATGATCCGTTCAACCCTATCGCTTTGGCAGTAGCACTCGATGCCTCGTTTGTAGCCCGGGCGTTCGCTGGTGACGCAGCCCAGACAAAGGAGATCTTGAAAAAGGCTATATTGCACAAAGGATATTCCCTCGTGGATCTGTTTCAACCATGTGTTTCATTTAATAAGGTAAACACCTACCAATGGTTTAAGGAACATACCTATTATATAGAAGACTCCTATGATCCTGCTGATCGTATTGAAGCCTTTAGGAGGGGGGTAGAAAAGGATAAGGTTCCCTTGGGGATCATTTATACTCATTCCGACAAACTGACCTTTGAAGAAAACCTGGGGGTTTACTCACAAAACAAGGAACCCCTGTTCAAAAGGATCCCTGACCGAGGGAGAATTGCTCGCCTGATAGATTCAAAGAGGGTCTGATATTGCCTAACTGAAGATGGGAGTTGTTCCTCATGTGAAAACCGTACGGCCAAATGTTGACATTCCAGTCACATGTGGACTTCTTTTGCGGACTAGGTCTCTGATGCACCACAGTTTCTCTTCCTCGGCCAAGGACTCCAGTTCTTCAATCCGAATCCAAGCTGCTCGCCATGCTAATCTACCTTCGAGGTGAGGTCTGACGATGACCCTAGTTTGCTATCTTGGTAACCGAGCCTAAATGGGGTTATCTTCACTTCAGGTTTCCTCGGAAGTTGAATCCAGTCGGATTCACCCGAATTTGGAAGGACCACTTATCACCATCTAACGACGGGAGGGAACCGTGGACTTCCTCGATGACGGGATGTGTTTCGCCTGCGGCAAAGGCAACAAGGATGGGATGCAGCTTGATTTTACCCTTCTCGAAGACGGGAGGCTTCGCACCGAATTCATCCCGCCTAAGAAGTTTCAAGGATTCAAGGACATCCTGCACGGTGGCATTATGGCGGTATTGTTTGACGAAACCATGATACATCTTGCTTTCCGGAGAGGAGAAAAAGTAGTGACCGCCAAGATCGAGATGAAACTTCGCAACCCCGCTGTGATTGGACAGAAGATCATAGTGACTGCAGAGCTGTTGTCAGATTCGGGGAGGAGGATCGAGTTGGCGGCTCAAGCAGAGAGCGAGGATGGGGAGTTGTTGGCCGAAGGGACAGCCACCATGGTAAGGGTATGAGAATGGCTTCAGGGAATCGGGGCGAACCTGACGGTGAGGACTTACAGGCCGATCACCTTACTGACTGACTTTGGGCAGGATGATCCTTTTGTGGGGATCATAAAGGGGGTCATTTGGGGGATTCTCCCTCAGGCTCCTATCGTCGACCTTTGTCATAATTTACCCAGCTACGATATCGCAGAAGCTGCGTTCCTCATCCATCTTTCTTATTCCTTTTTCCCTCCTCAGAGCGTTCACCTGGTTGTGGTAGATCCCGGCGTGGGCAGTAAACGTCGCCCTTTATTGGTTACCACGGAGAGCCATTACTTCATTGCCCCGGATAACGGGGTTCTCAGCTACATCTTTGAAAAAGGGGGATTGAGAAGGGTTTTCGAAATCAAGGCCAGCCACTATTTTCTATCCCCTCCAAGCTCTACCTTCCACGCCCGCGATATCTTCGCCCCGGTGGCTGCCTATCTCTGCAAGGGCATCGAGGTGGAGGCCTTTGGCTCGGAGATCGATGACTTTGTAAGGATCTCTCTCCCTTGGCCTCGGTTGATCGGAAAGGGTGTCTTGGCCGGGGAAGTTCTTCACACCGATCGCTTTGGCAACCTAATCACCAATATTTGCCAATCAGACCTCGCCCAGCTTACTTCGCAGAGGGAGGGAATTGAGCCTATCTTAAAGCTGGGCAGTCCCCTCTGTGTCAATACTACTGGTACACCTCCCCTATAGTATATTAGAGTAGAGGGCGGGGAGGAGAAAACGGTTATGATAGCTGAAAAGATCAAAGCAGCCAAAGGAAGCGAAGGAGCCCGGAGGAC
>Ga0315289_10000601_pt1 | contig 55543 bp, 42 predicted proteins | sample YL17G11_40_MG_FD_203452 | JGI IMG/M metagenome (GOLD analysis project Ga0315289, IMG submission 203452) | Sediment microbial communities from Yellowstone Lake, YNP, Wyoming, USA - YL17G11_40 | ecosystem: Environmental > Aquatic > Freshwater > Lake > Sediment | place: USA: Wyoming | collected...
AGACGATGGATGATGGCCGGGAGGGTCCTGACTATCGCCGCATTCAGAGAAAGCTCGGGTTCTTCCAGCAGCAGCAGAGGCTTACTTTCGAGCAAGGACCACAGCAGAGCGATGAGTCTGAGGGTCCCATCGGAAAACTGGTCTTCGCGCTGCCGGGCCCCTCTCGGTCGCCAGTGTTCGTAGGTGGCCTCAAGGTGAGGCGCCCCAGCCTCATCTTGGATATCTGTAAGCTCCTTCAACTGGGGCACGGCGCTTCTCAACGCCTTCTCAATCTTGCCCAAACGCGACCTTCGGGTTCTGGGTGGCGTAGTTGCGACCCGCTCCAGGAAGCTCCGCCCAAAAGGGTCGCCCGGGATGCCGGGACCGGTGAAGGCCCGCGGATTGCGCACCAACTGGGGTATCAAGTGAAGATAGGACACCGACTCAAAGAACCGTGCCAACTCGCGAAACCGTTCATTGGCGCTGATCTGCTCTAGGTGAGTCTGGGTCAGGCGCATCGGGTCTTTCGTATCCGACGCGTCGGGCCGGTCGAGTATTTGACCGTCACGGTTCCAGATCCGCTCATACACAAGGCGTGGCAGGCCCTTACCGCCGGGTTGTTGCTCGATGCCAATAGCACACTTCCACAGGTAGGATTGCCCACCCGCCTCGGCCAAGATGACTTCTATCTCAACGTCAGGCTGGCTTCTCGCCGCCAGACAGCGTATCTTGGAAAGGCCTCCCCTCTCCTCCATGGCCTGTTGCAGCCCTCCGCCTCGTTTGACAATGTCCCGAAGGAATCGGAAGACATCAAGGAGATTGGACTTCCCGGAAGCGTTGGGGCCCGCGAGAAACACGCGGCTTCTCAGCGGTACGTCAACAGCCTGGAAATTTCTCCAGTTCTTCAAGCGGAGGTGGGAAACAATCATGGTTGTCCCTCACAATTCCGTCTTGCCATTCGCTTTACAAACGCCGCATACTGCTCCGGCGTGTCAATCCCTTCGCAGGTATGCTCCACCTTGCCGACGAGGATCGTGTAGCCGTTTTCGAGGGCCCGGAGCTGCTCGAGCTTTTCAAGCTTCTCCAGAGGCGTCTGCGGCAACGCGGTAATCGTCAGCAGGAACTCCCGGCGATAGGCGTAAATCCCAATATGACGCAGATAATGGCCCACCTCACCCACGCCCGCCCGCTCCCGGTCATAGGGAATCACCGACCGGGAGAAGTAGATGGCCCTCGCCTTCGCATCCACTACCACCTTAACCACGTTCGGATCGGCGATTTGTTCGCGGGACGTAAAGCCGGTCACCAAGGTGGCCATTGGTGCCTCGGGGCTATCGCGCTGAAGCCGGGCGAGGTAGTCGATGTGGTCCGGATCGATCTCAGGCTCGTCGCCCTGAACATTGATGATTATTTCTGCGTCGGACCGCCCGACCGCCTCGGCGATTCTATCCGTTCCGCTGTTATGTTTGGTCGAGGTCAGTACGCACTCGGCCCCGAAGCTGCGGGCCGCTTCGACGATCTTGGGATCGTCGGCCGCGATGACCACCCGCTGGGGCAGCTTCGCCCGGCGGGCCTGCTCCCACGTGTGCTGGATCAGGAACTTGCCCGTATCACGAGCGAGAACTTTCCCGGGGAATCGTGTAGACGCGTAGCGAGCAGGGATACAAACAATCGTTTTCACAGTGGTCCAAGCCAACACTCAACAGCCGCTATCATAGGGTCTGCCGCCCGCCCTGTCAACAGCGGCGGCGACCGGGGGTGCATGGCCGTTCTTGCGCGGCCTCGTGGCGAGGGCATCCTGCCCTTGTTCTTTCGTGTCGAGGGCGTCCCGCCCTCGAATCGCGGGCAGGATGCCCGCGACACGCAAGGGCGAGACGCCCTCGCCACGGGCCTGCGCGACGGCATCTGACCCGCGCGGATCGCAAGAACGGTCATGCACCCCCCCATGTGCCGTCCCCGAAATACCCCAGGGGCGCCCAAGTTTGGCTTCGTTTCGCATAGTCGTCTCTTCCTGGGTTGGGCGTCCTCGCCCGACTTGTTCCGAATTGGCTTTGTTTCGCATGATGGCCCCATGAGCCCGCCCCCAGGCCTCGCCACCCCGGCGTGGCCAGGAATTGGGTTCGTTCTGCAGAATCGGCTGGGCAGGGACGAGGGAGGACCACCCGGCCCCGCCGGGAAATTGGGTTCGTTTTGCGCATTTGCCCATCGTCCCCCAGCCCCGTCCCACGCGGCCCCGGCGGGAATTGGCTTTGTTTCGCATAATCGACTCTTCGTGGGTTGGGCGTCCTCGCCCGACTTGTTCCGAATTGGCTTTGTTTCGCACGATTGCCCCTCGTGCCACGCCCCTCTGGCCCCGTCCCACCCGGCACGGCCGGGAAATTGGGTTCGTTTTGCACAATCGGCTTGTCGGGCGAAGGAGGCCGCCCGGCCCCGCCGGGCAAATTGGGTTCGTTTTGCGCATTTGCCTCCTCGTCCCGCGCCCCTCTGGCCCCGTCCCGCCCGGCATTGCCAGGGAATTGGCTTCGTTTTGCACGATTGGTTTTGTTTGACACGCGGACCGCCGGGCAAATTGGCTTCGTTTCGCACAATCGAGCGTTCCCGAGGGCCCGACTGGCCGGGAATTGGGTTCGTTTTGCGCATTTGACTCCGGCAGATTGGGTTCGTTTTGCACATTTCGTCCTCCGGGGCCCCAGCCGACCGGCGAAATTGGGTTCGTTTTGCACGATTGGCTTTGTTTGACACGCGGACCGCCGGGCAGATTGGCTTCGTTTTGCACAATCGAACGTTCCACGGAGCCCGGCCGCCCGGAAATTGGGTTCGTTTTGCACATTTGACCCCGGCAAATTGGGTTCGTTTTTCCAACCGACTACCGGCTACCGCCTTGGTGAAAGCACGGAATTCCTATTCGATTGGTGGGATTGTCGCGCTTCGTTGTCTCAAGAAGCCGGAAAACAAGATGTCGCGCCTTTGGGGACCCGGAAATCCCGGCCCGGCCTACAACCGCAACTAAAACCGATCCTCTCGCCAAGACGCGAAGAGCGCCGAGAAGACAGGACTCTGATGGTCTTACCCTTGGCGATCTTGGCGTCTTTGCGCGCGATATCATTCTCTGGGTTTCAACTACTTAGGTTGTGTGGCTTTGAAGACCTTTGCGGGAAAACAAGATTCGGACAAGTGGCAGTGCGAAAGGAATTCCCAGCCAATCTCTTTCTCATAAGAAGACGCTTCTCGATGCCTGTATGTTACGCAAAAATCTAAATTCTGGCAGAAATTCTCTCTCCCGACCAGTCGCGTAGGGTGGGCTGTGCCCACCAATTCACCAGGGACAGGCGGGACGTTAAATGGTGGGCACAGCGCAGGGTTCCCAAACGCAAACTTCCGCGTTTGGGGGCCCCCACCCTACGGGGACTCAATCGCCCAGGCCGAGCAGGGCGACCAGCTTCTTGACCAAAGGCTTGAGCAGGGCGTCGCTGGTGGCCTTCTTCTTGATCTGGACCGACCACCGCCCGTCCTTGTCCCGCGCAAACTCGAACCGCGTCTGCAGGGCCGCGAGCAGCCCGGCGATCAGGTAGGCGCTTTCCATGACGCCGGGACCCATCGACCTCACTTGCGGCCCGTTCACCATCGCTTTGACAGGACCGGCAAAGCGAGGGTCCTTCGCCAGGATTCCCAGCGCCGCCGCAACCGCCTGGCTGTCACTCGGGCAGGGTGTATCCCTCGTATCCAGGGCCCGCGCCAGCGCGCGAACGAGATCGGCCCGTTCCGGGCCGGCCGGCACTTGCCCCTGATGCGCCTCCCCGATGAGCCCCACAACGCGCAGGGCTTGGTAATCCGTCGTTGGTTGACTTCTCTCATCTGTCATTGGAGCGATCTCCCTCATATCTTGGGCAGGTCCCCCAACCCCGCCTCCTGCCATAGCTTCAGCATCCGAGCCTTGTCTCCCTTCGGCGCCTTGCCAAGTGATACCATGAACTGCTGCATGGCCATTGCCGCACTGTCCGGATCGTGGCATGTCTGGAAGGCACGCGTGCACTTGATGAGCCATTCGCCGGACTCCATGAACCGCTCTCGCAAACGCGCCATGATCCCCAATTGGCCGTAGGTGCTGGCCGCGCCGTGCTCGTTGCCTTGCTTTTCCTCGATTTGGAGGCTCTTGAGATACCACTTCTCGGCGGTCTCGAAGTCCCGCCGCTCCTCGGCGATCCTGCCCAATTGGTGGTAGGTGCTGGCCGCGCCGTGCTCGTCGCCTTGCTTCTCTTTGATTTGGAGGCTCTTGAGATACCACTTCTCGGCGGTCTCGAAGTCCCGCCGCTCCTCGGCGATCATGCCCAATTGGTGGTAGGTGCCGGCCGCGCCGTGCTCGATGCCGAGCTTCTCAGAGATTTGGAGGCTCTTGAGATACCACTTCTCGGCGGTCTCGAAGTCCCGCCGCTCCTCGGCGATCCTGCCCAATTGGTGGTAGGTGCCGGCCGCGTAGTGCTCGATGCCGAGCTTCTCAGAGATTTGGAGGCTCTTGAGGTACCACTTCTCGGCGGTCTCGAAGTCCCGCCGCTCCTCGGCGATCATGCCCAATTGGTGGTAGGTGCCGGCCGCGCCGTGCTCGTTGCCGTGCTTTTCCTCGATTTGGAGGCTCTTGAGATACCACTTCTCGGCGGTCTCGAAGTCCCGCCGTTCCCCGGCGATCACGCCCAGTTGGTGGTAGGTGCCGGCCGCGTAGTGCTCGATGCCTTGCTTCTCAGAGATTTGGAGGCTCTTGCGATACCACTTCTCGGCGGTCTCGAAGTCCCGCCGCTCCTCGGCGATCATGCCCAATTGGTGGTAGGCGGCGGCTTCGCCTTCGCTATCCCCCCGCGTGCGGTGGTGGTCCGCGAGCCTTTGGAACAGCCGCCCGGCGGTGTCGAAGTCCAGCGTCTTCTGGGCATAGGCCGCCAATGACTGCGTCAACGCCGCGAAGGGTGTGTCCATGGCGAGAGTGTTGGCCAGGGACAGGGCCGCGTGGAAGTTGGCGCTGTGGATATGGAAGGAGAATCGCTGCTCGTGGAGCTCTTTCGGCGCCAAGGCGTCGGCGAGACTCCCCATGACATCGACGAAGGCCCGCTGCCAGGATTCGAGCTCGGCGCCAACGGCCTGTTTCAGCGCCGTTGCGCGCAGGAAGCCGGTGAGGGCCGGATGGAGCTCGTAGATCGCTTGCCCACGGTCGCGAACCAGTCCCGCCGTCGTCAGGGCGGAGAGAAGGCGGTCGATTTGCCGGCGCGTGACTTCTGCTTGACTCGTGCCTTTGGCCATCAACTCCAGGTCGTCCGCATCTACAAAGCGATCGTGCAAGCCCAGGGGCACGAGTGCGGGACGCAGGTCCTTCGGCAAGCCGTCCTCGACAAATCGCAACGTGGCGTAGACCTTCTTCTGGGTGGGGTCGGCGCCGGTCCCGTCCGCTGCCAAATTGCCCTGCAATTCCTGGAGGATCGACTTGGCCGAGCGTGCACCTTCCAGGCGGGGCAGGACGGCCCGCATGAGCAGAGGATGACCGTCCAGAGTGTCCATCAGGGCGGCAAGGTCGGGGTCGGCGCGGTTGGTCCCAATGCCGAGGTTGCGGAGGATGGCCGTGCAGAATTCCCACCGAGATTCGCCGGTCAGGCCGCCGAGGGGCAGCTTGTAGCGCAGAGGGGCCGGCAGCCACGTTTCCTCGCTGCGGCTGGTGATCAGGACCTTGCTCCGCCCGCCGTGGAGCGCCTGGAGGAGGCGGCGCAGGAGCTGAAGGTCGTCGGACCGGAGCAACGGATCGATCCCGGCGGCCTCATTGCCCGAAGCGGATTCGAAGTTGTCCCAGATGAGAAGCACGCGAACTTGGTGCAGGGCCCTCTGAAGCAGAGCCAGTTTCTGACTCGTATCCAGCGCGATGAACTGGCTGCCCACAAACTGAGTGCCGATACTGTTGAGGACATACTCGGCGGTGTGGATGTCGTTGAAGGTAGACCAAAGGCAGCCGGCGCCAAGACCCTCCGTCTGGCTGAGCCACTGGAGAAAGCCGCGTGCGAGCGTGGTCTTGCCGACGCCGCCCAGCCCATGGATGAGGATCGCGGGCGGGTCGCGGAGCAACGCCCGTTCCAGGGCCAGGATGGCGCTGTCGCGCCCGATGAAGCCGTAAGGGTTGTCTTTATCCGTCGCCTCCTCGGGCAAGGCGGCGGTTGTCTGCTGGTCCTCTTTGAGCTTGGCCTGCGTGACGAAGGACAGGTCCGCCGGCTGTTGCTGATAGACCACGGGGACGAGCCAGTCCTGGAGCGGACAGGTCCCCCGCGCGCAGACTCGGCCGGGATGGGTGAGCATAGCAGCACGGCCGGCACGCGTCGGCTCCGCCAGGTTGCCCGTTTCGAGGAGACGCTTGTAGAAAGCGGGCAGGAATTGTTGGGCCCCGCTGACGTAGAGCGACCAGGCCATCGCCACGACGGAGCGGATGCCGGCGCGGACCAGAGACGCGGCCACAGAAGCGAAGGCACTTTCGGCGTTCTCATCGATGGTAGCGGATTGGCAGGCGTTCAGAACGACCATCGGGAGGCGGAATTCGTGCAAAGTGGCACTGAGCGTCTCTGCTGGAATCGGGTCGGGCTTGCCGTCGGCGGTCTCAAAGACGAGGCAGCCCTGCGGACCTTGAAAGGCGTGGGGATTCACCGCGTCAGCGAGAGTGCCCGTGCCGGCTGGGTCATCCGCGATAATGCCGTAGCCGCCGTGACCATCGAAATGGAGGATATGGTAGTAGCCGGGCCGGCGGCCGAGTTCCTCGCGGAGGGCATCGAACGTGGGCGGACGCAGGACTGTGACACAGGCAGCAAGGTGGTGCGCATCAATTTGTTCGACCAGGGCGCGGGAGATGGAACGATACTCCACGTCGCCCTCGAACGGCCGGGCCGTGACCAGCAGGATGTTGAGCCGGTCGCGCGGGAGGTTCTCGGGCAAGGGCGGCGGGTCGGCCACGTTGTTTAGCTGCCGCTCGATGTGGCACCTGTGGGCCAGGTAGCCCCGCTCGGGGTCGTGGAGAGCCTCCCACGGCCAAGCCAGGACCGTGGGCTCGTTGGCGATGATGCGCAGTTGCAGGTGCTCCGTGCCGTCCCGAACCGCGTCGTGATACCAGTCCCGGGCCTTGCCCGCCAGGAACAGGGCGGAGAAGGCGTGCGTGCCCCACGCCTCCAGGACCTGGGTCACACGGTCGGCCCGGTCTGTGTTCGGCGGAAATGGATAGTCGAGGAACCGCTCCAGGTACCAGCGCAGTTCGCGTCGCAGGTCCGTGCCGGGCAATTGGTCGGCCCCGAACTGTTCGGGCGCTGTGATTGGCACGACGTCGGGCGAGATTTGAGGGGGATCGCAGCGAACCACCCGAAACGCAGGCGGGTTGCTTTCGGCAACATGTTCGATAATCAAGATACCCAAGAATCCGACCTCCGCTTCTGAAGGCGCCATGCCGGCGCGTTCCCATCCACATCGGCCTGCCTCGCCAAGCGAACCGCTTCCCGCTTGGACAAGCCGTAGTATCGCAGATGTCGCGACAAAGGTCAAGCTTGAGTGTAGATCCAGGGGAATTCCAGAGACGACGGTGCGTTGTCGTCTACGCAAATGGAGTATATCGGCGAGACACGGCGATCCGTATAGTGGGGCGGGAAACAGGGCGTTCTATTGGGGTGTGCGCAGATGGGTGTCGGGAGTGTCATTCGGTTGGTCGTGGCCTGCGGCGTGAGTCTGGCGGCCGGGGTGATTGGGTCGCTGGCCGTGACGGGCCAGGGGTTCAGCTCGTGGTATGGGGCGATCCAGAAGCCTGGCTTCACGCCGCCGGGCTGGGCGTTCGGGCCGGTCTGGACGGTCCTGTACCTGCTCATGGGCGTGGCGGCGTTTCTGGTCTGGGAAAGAGGACTCAGCTCGCGGGTCGTCCGGATCGCGCTGGTGTGGTTTCTGGTGCAGCTTGCGCTCAATGCCGCCTGGACGCCGGTCTTTTTCGGCCTGCATCGCATCGGACTGGCAGTGGTGGTGATTGCGCTGCTGTGGGCCGCAATTGTCGTCACGATGTACTACTTTTTCCGGATTTCCCGGCCGGCGGGACTCCTGCTCGTCCCTTACCTCCTCTGGGTCTCCTTTGCCACGGTCCTGAATGCGGCGATCTGGTATCTGAACCGCTGACAAGATTCTGGTCTCGGCCACTGGCTGCACCGTGTTCACTGTGGTTTCAATCTCTGGGGTGCGGCTCGGGGACTTGACGGTTGAGGTCCGGACGATAGAATCCTGTCGGTTTCTAATTGGTATGAGGCTTTGGGGGCACCCTGCAGCTTCATGATTCGAGTTTCAGGGGCCCGGGAGGTCACCGATGGTCACAAGCATTACGCACTCAGGGAGCAGGTCGCGACCATTCATGTCGTCCGTGGTTTTTGCTCTAACGCTGTTATCGTTGCCGCTTTCCGCTTGGGGCGAGGAGGATCAAAGCATCGTGACGTTACGCCGGATGGGCAAGGCCTTCGCGTCCATCGCGGAAAAGGCGTCGCCCGCCGTCGTGGGTATCCGGGCGACACGCGTGGCGCACGCGGATTCGCGGTCGCGGGAGTACTCTTACGAGGACCGGGGGGACCTCTTCGACTATTTCTTCCGGCGGCAGTCGCCACGTCGCAACGACCCGCCGGAGCCCAAGGAAGTGGCACAAGGCTCCGGATTCATCGTGACGGCGGATGGCTTCATTCTGACCAACAATCATCTGGTCGGGGAAGCGGAGGAGGTCGCCGTACAGCTTGGCGACGGCCGCAAGTTCAATGCCAAGATCGTTGGCGCCGATCCTGAGACGGATGTGGCGGTCATCCGCATCGCGGCGGAGAACCTGCGTTACGTGGAATTGGCCAACTCGGATACGCTGGAGGTCGGCGAGTGGGTGATTGCCATCGGCAACCCGTTCGGGCTGAGCCACACCGTGACCGCCGGAATTGTCAGCGCCAAGGGGCGCAATCAGATGGGCGTGGCGAATTATGAAGATTTCATCCAGACCGACGCCGCGATCAACTTCGGCAACTCGGGCGGGCCTTTGCTGAATCTCGACGGCAAAGCCGTGGGGATCAACACGGCGATCATCGGGGCCGGGGGCAATATCGGCATCGGCCTGGCCATTCCCATCAGCATGGCCAAGGGGGTCTACGAGCAACTGAAAGAGAATGGAAAGGTGGTGCGTGGCTACCTGGGCGTTCAGATCGACAATCTGGAGCCCGGCATGGGCGAGTTCTTCGGGACCAAGAACGACAAGGGGGCCGTCGTTACGAGAGTGTTCGACGATTCGGCGGCGGCCAAGGCCGGTATCAAGGCGGATGATATCGTCGTCGCGCTGGAAGGCGAGCCGATTGCCACGGCCAATGAACTGATGAATCGGATCGCCCTGCACAAGCCGGGCAGCAAAGTCGAGGTGGTGGTGCTCCGGGAAGGCAAACGCAAGACCCTTTCGATCACACTGGACAAGCGGCCGCAGGAGGGGGTGGAGGCGGCCGGCGGTGTGGCCAAGGCACAGGGGCCGTTGGGTTTGTCGGTACAGACGCTGACCCGGCAGCTTGCCACACAACTGGGGTATGAGGGCCTCTCGGGCGTCGTCGTGGACGACGTCGAGGCGGGCTCACCGGCGGATGAGTACGGCATTGAGCCGGAGATGTTGATCACGGAAGTGAATCGCGAGCCGGTACGGAATGTGAAGCAGTTCCATGAGGCCATTGCCAAGGCGAAAGCGAAGGGGAAAGTGCTCCTGCGGGTTCGTACCGAGGAATGGGCCAAGCTTTTTTTGATCCCGCTGCCCCAGAAATGAGGCCTGGGCGGATGGCGGCGAAGACCCAGCCCAGCCCCCTCGGCAGGATCTTTCTATTGGCATCGTTCTCGTAGGGGCGAATAATCATTTGCCCCTGAGGGCTGGGGGGCCCGAACCGCACTTTAACGCAACGGGCTACGTAAGGTTTCCAATGATCCGCTGTTCTCGTGGGGGCGAAGAATCATCCCCCTCTGCCGACTGAAAGTTGAGGGGGCTATGGCGTATCTTTCGTTGTGACGAGGCGGCAGGCCGGGGCGGGCGGCTTTGCACCGGAGAGAGTCTTATGGAAGGGCAAAGTGTTGGTACGCAGAACCGGGTGCCGGCGCCGGGCTTGCATGAGCAGATGAGTCTGCTGCAGGCCAAGCTCGATGCACTCATGGAGCATATCAGCAGCGGCGTGGCCGTCTACCGGGCGATCAACGAGGGGGAGGATTTCATTTTCGTCGACTTCAACCATGCGGCGGAGGAAATCGAGCATGTCAGGAAAGAAGACCTCTTGGGCAAAAGTGTGCAGGAAGTGTTTCCCGGCGTCGGGGAGTTTGGCCTGCTGGAGGTCTTTCGCCGGGTGTGGCGGACGGGCGAGCCGGAGCACCACCCCGTCTCCATCTACAAAGACGATCGCACCACTAGTTGGCGCCGGAACTACGTCTGCAAGCTCCCGAACGGCGACATCATGGCCGTCTATGATGACGTTACCCAAACCAAGCGGAGCGAGCTGGCCACCCGGATGGGCGAGCAAATCTTCCGGGCGATTGCGAATTATTCGTACGACTGGGAAGTGTGGGTGGGTCCGAACGGGCGGGTCCTGTGGATGAACCCGGCGGCCACGCGAATCTCCGGCTATTCCGTGGAAGAATTGACGGCGATGCGGGGTTTTCCAGAGCCCGTGATCTATGAGTCGGACCGCGAGAGAGTCATGCGGGCCTTTGACTCGGCGGTGCAAGGCAGCACCGGGAACGAGCAATTCCGGCTCAAGCACAAGGATGGGCGTGTCCTGTGGGCCGAAATGACCTGGCAGCCTATCTACGACGAAAAGGGCAATCCCCTGGGCCACCGGGAGAGCATTCGTGATGTGACCGCCCGCCGGCTGGCCGAGCAGGCGGCAGAGGTGGCCGAGTGGGAAGAGGAAGCGATTCTGGACAGCATGGCGGAGCAGGTGGTGCACCTGGACACGGAGGGGTCGATCCTTTGGGCTAATCGGGCGGCCTGTGAGTCGGCCGGGATGGGGCGTGAGCAGGTCATCGGACACTTCTGGTATGAGATACCGCTGGATTGGCACGAGGCTTCGGATAGCTGCCCCGCGGTGGAAGCCATGGCGGCCGGACAGCGGATCGAGGCCGAAAAATCGACCGAGGACGGCCGAGCGTGGTTCGTTCAGGCCGCACCGCTGCGCGATCAAAATGGCGCGATTATCGGCGGCGTGGAGATCTCGCTGGACATCACCGAGTACAAACATGCGGACGAGACCCGGGAGGAATTGCCACAGGAGGGCAGCCGACCCGAAGCCGCCGCCGAAGTGAACGATCCGTCTACCGACCTTCCCCCAACGCGGTCGTGACCGCTCCCGCAGCCGATTTGAGTTGCCCACAAAGCATACGTGCGTATACTGTGGCTCTCCATGCCTGAAAAGATACTGTCTTTCTACACGCGCTGTTTCGCCCTGTGGGTCATTCTTGGCGGTCTCGTGGCGTATTTCTGGCCGGGGCCACTCGCGTCCCTGGATCGTCGGTCGGTGAACTGTGTGTTCGCCTTGACGATGTTCGGCATCGGCGCCGTGCTGCAGACCGAGGATTTCCGGCGCATCCTGCATCGCCCGGGCATCGTCCTGATCGGCACCGTCACCCAATACAGCCTGATGCCCCTGGTGGCCTACGCGATCGCCAATGTGTTCCACCTTGATTCGCAGATTGCCGTAGGTCTGATTCTGACGGCCTCCGCCCCGGGCGCCATGTCCAGCAGCGTCGTCAGCTACATCGCCAAGGCCGATCTGGCCTATTCGGTCTCCCTCACGACCGTCTCCACGCTCCTGGCCCCGGTAGCGACGCCCGGCCTGACGTATCTCCTGGCCAGATCAAGGCTCGAAGTGCCTGTTCTGAATATGCTCGTCGAGGTCCTATTGCTGGTGATCGTGCCGTTGTTCATCGGCTTCGGAGTCCGGCATTTCTTCGCCAGGAAGGTGGAGAAGATCGCCGCGATTTTTCCGGCCATCTCGGTGACGTTCATCGTGCTGGTCTGCTCGCGCACGATTGCCGCCAACCGGAGCAGCCTGCTGGACATGACCGGGATGCTGCTGGGTATCGGCGTGCTGATGAACGTTCTCGGACTGGTGGGCGGCTACGGAATCGCCTGGGTCTTTCGCATGGACGTGCCCCAAAGGCGGTCTCTGGCCATTGAGGGTGGCATGCAGAACGCCGGCCTCGGGGCGGTCCTGGCGTCCGAACACTTCAGCGACAAGGCGGCCATGCCCGCCGCGGTTTTTGTCTTCATCTGCATCATCACAGCCTCGCTCCTGGCCGCCTATTGGCAGCGCACCCATCCGCAGCCGCTGCCGTCCATAGCAGAGTAGACGCCAAATTCCGGCAAACGCCTCTTGCATTTGACCGATAGAGGGACTATACTTACAGGTTCTATCAATTTTCGGCGGATCCCCGGGACAGCCTTGGTTGGCCGTCCCTCCATTCCGCCGGACCGTTGTGAGGAGTCTCGGAACATGGGTTGTAGCGTAGCAGTGGCCGGCGTGACCGGCGCGGTCGGTCAGGAGTTTCTGAGCATTATCGAAGAGCGGAATTTCCCGTTCACTTCGCTCAAGATGCTGGCCAGCAGCCGCTCCGCGGGTAAGAAGATCCCCTTCAAGGGCAAGGAATATATCGTTGAGCAGATGACGACGGACAGCTTCAAGGGCATCGACATCGCCCTGTTCAGCGCGGGCGCTTCGCGCAGCCGGGAGTTCGCGCCGGCGGCGGTGCAGGCGGGGGCGGTCGTCGTCGACAACTCCTCGGCCTACCGCATGGACCCGCAGGTCCCGCTGGTGGTGCCCGAAATCAACCCGCAGAAGATCAAAGAGCATAAAGGCATCATCGCCAATCCGAACTGCTCGACGATTATCGGGATCGTGCCGATCTGGCCGCTGCACAAGATCAATCCGGTCAAGAGGATGATCGTGAGCACTTACCAGGCCGCCAGCGGGGCAGGGATGTCCGCCATGCTGGAGTTGGAGAACCAGGCGCGGGAGATTCTGGCCGGCAAGCCGCCGACGCGGAACATCTTCCCGCACCAGATCGCGTTCAACTGCTTCAGCCACAATTCCCTGCTGGGCCCGAACGGGTACAACGAGGAAGAGACGAAGATGGTCAAAGAGACCCGCAAGATCTTCGACTGCCCGGAGATCGCGATCACGGCAACGTGCATCCGCATCCCGGTGCTGCGGGCCCATTGCGAGAGCATCAACCTCGAATTCACGCGGCCGATGACGCCGGAGCAGGTGCGCGAGGTGCTCAAGACCGCCCCGGGCGTTACCGTTCTGGACGACCGCGAGCACAATCGCTTCCCGATGCCCATCGACGCGACCGGGAAGGACAACGTTTTCGTCGGGCGGATTCGCCAGGATGAATCGCTGCCGAACAATCGCGGCATCAATCTCTGGGTCTCCGGCGACCAGCTCCGCAAGGGGGCGGCCCTGAACGCGATCCAGATCGCCGAGCTGCTCTGAGAAAACGTGACAGCGCATAACATCTTGTAGGGTGGGTTCTTAACCCACGCGTGTCCGTGTCTCGATGGCGAACCGCGTGGGTTAAGAACCCACCCTACATCGTTTAGGCCGAAGTGGAATGGCTCTTCGCAACATCAAACTGACAATCGCCTACGACGGCAGCGACTATCACGGCTGGCAGATTCAGCCGGGCTGCGTCACCGTCCAGGGGGTGCTCACGGAGGCAGTGCGCAGCCTTCTGGGGCCGAGAGCCCGGGTTTGCGGGGCCAGCCGCACCGATGCCGGCGTCAGCGCTCTGGGGCAGGTCGGCTTGATTCAGATCGACACGCCGGTCCCCACGGAGAATTTCGCCAAAGCGATCACGGACCGGCTGCCGGAAAGCATGGCGATTGTCAAGGCCGAAGAGGTCCCGATGGGTTTTGACGTCATCGGCGACGTCAAGAGCAAGCTCTACCGCTACACGATTTACTCCGGCCCGGTCCGCCCGGTGCTGCACGTGCGGCACTGCTGGCACATTCCGGCGACACTGGACCTCGAAGCCATGAGCCGGGCTGCCGCCATGCTGGTCGGCAAGAAGGATTTCAAATCCTTCGCGGCCGCGGCGGATCACCGGGAAGACAGCGTTCGTACCATATTCCGCTGCGACGTGACCGAGGCGCCGGCGGAGGATGGCCGCTGGGTCTATGTGGATGCCGAGGGCGACGGCTTCCTGTATAACATGGTTCGCAATATCGTCGGGACGCTGGTCGAAGTGGGCGTCGGCCGCTGGCCGCCGGAGAAGATTCCCGAAATCCTGGCGGCCCGGGACCGAACGGCCGCCGGCCCGATCGCACCACCGAATGGCCTGTGCCTGATGTGGATCAAGTATTGAAGGCGCAGTCTGGGTGGCACGGCCAAACTTGTTTGACCGTGCTCCATCGCACACAGGCAACACGCTCAAGCTACGCTTGGGCGTGCCACCCATCTTAGCACTGTGCATGGGTCGGTAGCGTACACTACTTGGTGTTGGATGGCTGTCTGGAGATCGTAATTCGTGCTCGTCGAGAGAGATCATATCGGCATCTTCGGCAAGATGAACTGCGGCAAGAGCAGCATCATGAACCTGCTGACACAGCAGCAGACGTCCATCGTCGATTCGACGCCGGGGACGACCGCCGATACGAAGATCGCCCTTCAGGAAATCCACGGATTGGGGCCAGTAAAGTTGTTCGACACCGCCGGACTGGATGAGGCGGGCGAGCTGGGCTCGAAGAAGCGGGCCAAGGGCATGGCCGGCCTGAAGGAATGCGATCTGGTTCTGCTGGTGATCGATCCCGATACGCAGAGCTTCGCGACCGAGCACGAGATTCTCGCGCAGGCCCGCGAGTTGGATAAGCAGATCCTGGTGATCTATAACCTGTTCCAGCCTTCCCGTCCGGGGCGAATCCCGCTGGTCGAAGAGCGTGTGCCGTTGCTGCGGTTCCACAAGAAGATCAGCCTGGCGGCCATCGATCCAAGCTGCCGGCCGCCGCTGCTGAACTTCATTCTGGCTAACTTCGTCTCGAAGAATTGCCGGATGGAGCTGCTGCCCTTCGTCGAGGGCGACGAGTTCTACGTTCTGAATATCCCGATGGATGACGAGACGCCGCCCGGCCGCTATCTGCGGCCCCAGGCGATGGCAGAGGAGTACATCACGCGTCGGTGGGCGTTTCCCGTCTCCTACCGCATGGACCTGGGCAAGGCCCGTAGCGGTGACACGGGCGAGCGACGGCGATTCGACGCCTTTCTTGGCAGCCTGAACCGCCGGCCCAGGGCCGTCATCACCGATTCGCAGGCGATGGACCTGATGCACACGTGGACGCCGGACGATGTGATGCTCACGACGTTCTCGATTATGATGATCCATTACACCAGCCGAGGCAGGTTGGCCGCTTTTGCAGAGGGAACTAAGACCCTGGACGGCCTTGAGCCCGGCGATAAGGTCTTGATTGCGGAAGCCTGCAATCATTCGCGGATTGCCGAGGACATCGGGACGGTCCAGATTCCCAAGTTCATCGCGCAGCGTTGGCCCGGCGTGATTGTCGAACACAACTTCGGCCGGGAGTTCCAGGAGAACGATCGCCTTGCGTCCTACAAGCTGGTCATTCACTGCGGCGGCTGCATGATCAGCGCGCAGAAGCTGCTCGCCCGTATCCGGGACCTCGACTCCATTGGCGTCCCGTACACGAATTACGGCATCTTCCTGGCCTATGCGCAAGGCCGCGAGGCGCTCCGAAAGGTTCTGCGGCCCTTTCGGATTGACTATTGATGATTGATGAAGGATGATTCAAGAGGAGTCCTAACGTGTCTTCAATAATCAATAATCAACTATCGATCATCAATTTATGAGGATCGTCCACGTCATCACGCGATTGATTCTGGGCGGAGCGCAGGAAAATACGCTCATCACCTGCAGGCTTCTCGCCGAGCGGGGGCACGAGGTCACGCTGATCACGGGTCCTGCCCTCGGCCCCGAGGGCCAACTCTTCGACCAGACCAAAGGTCAGAAGTACCGCACCCTCGTGGTCGATGAGATGCGGCGGGCCATCCTGCCCCTCAAGGATTATGCCAGCTACGGCAGAATCAAGGCTGTGCTGCGCGAGCTCCGGCCGGACATTGTCCACACACATAGTGCCAAAGCCGGCATCGTGGGCCGTTTCGCCGCCTGGTCGCTCAAAGACGAATGGGCGAAAGACCGCCCCGGCGTCGTGCATACGCTTCATGGCCTTTCCTTCCATCCCTATCAGAGCTCCTGGGCCAATCGACTCTACATCGCGTTTGAGAAGGCGGCGGCCCGGCGGACGGACTACTTTATCAGTGTCGCCAACGCGATGACCGAACAGAGCAAGGCCGCGGGGATCGGCGTGGACAAGCCCTATGTCACCGCCTACTCCGCCATTGAGGAGGAGCAGTTCCTGACCCCCATTCCCCAGGATAAGCTGCAAGCCTTTCGGCGTGAGCACGGCATCCCGCAGGACGCGGTGGTCCTGGTGACGATCGCGCGTCTGTTCATGCTCAAAGGCCACGACTACATCATTGAATCGGCCCGCGAATTATCGAAACGGTTTCCCAACGTGATCTGGCTGTTCGTCGGCGACGGCAACCTGGCGGATGCATACAAGGAACAAATCCGCCATCTCGGCCTGACCGATCGGTTCCGCTTCACGGGGCTGGTCCCGCCGGACCAGGTCCCGCTGACGATCCAAGCGTCCGACATCCTCGTCCACCCGTCGTTGCGCGAAGGCTTGGCCCGCACGCTGCCGCAGGCGATGCTCTGCGGCCGGCCTGCGATCTCTTTCGACGTGGACGGCGCCCGCGAAGTGGTCCACGGAGCCACCGGCCGCCTCGTTGAGCCCAAGAACGTCCCTCAACTCATCGAAGCCTGCGCCGAGCTGATCGCAGATAAGCCCCTCCGTGAGAGGCTCGGCCAGACCGGCCAGGAGTCGGTCCGAACGAAATTCGCCCCCGACACCATGGTCGATACGATCGAGAAGGTCTACGCGCAACTTGTGACCTGAGCATCGGAAGCTCAAGAGAGCTTTAGATGCGCCATGTGGATCTGGCGGGTGCCGGCGGGGTCGATGGCGTCGAAACAGATGGCATCGCCGGCGCGGCTCCAGCGGGGGTGGAAATCGCAGCGCAGGTCGCCACTGAGGAATTGCTTGTCCTTCATGTCCAGCTCAGCCAGCGTCGTACATTCGTCGCGCTGCATGTCGTAGACGAGGAGGGACCGTGTCAATTTCCGGCTGTTGCCACGGTCGGTGGCGAGCCATCGCTGGTCGGGGGAAAAGGTGCAGTGGCCGTCGAAGTCGAGGCGGCCGCTGCCGAGCGGCCGGTAGTCATTGCGGCCGTCGGTGAACAGGACATGAACGGCGCCCTGGCCGCGCAGGTTGAAAGTCGCGACGATTTCCTTGTCGTTGCGCCAGTCGAAATGGGAGACGCTCTTGCCGTAGGGGATGACCTGGCGCAGGTCCGAGCCGTCCGGATGGGCGGTGAACATGCCGGTCTGGAGACGGTCGCCCTGGCCCCACGTGCGGGCGAGGAAGAGGAACCGTGTGTCGCTACGATTGAAGACCGCGTGCTCGGACCACATAGGCTTATCGGCCAACTCGGGATGATCGGCTTTGAGCATGTCGTACACCTGGCGGAAGGAGACGATCAGCTTGGATTGGCCCGTGACCAGGTCCACGAGGAAGATGCCGTCGTTGTCGGGGTGCGGCGCATCGGGATTGGGGTCCTTGACCCCGGCGTACCCCACGACCTTGCGCAATCGGCCGATTCGGCCGTAGGTCATGCTCAGAGCGTACTTGCCGTCGTGACTGACGGTGCTGATCGCGCGCGACAGTCTGCGCGCCTTGGCCGTATTGATGTCGAGAATGGTGGAGACGATGTCCTCGCCGTCCCGATCGTTGTGGATGATCTCGGTGTCCGGCCGGAGAGGGTTCCAGTGCAGCATGGCGCCCTGTTGAAAGTTCCAGGCGTAGGTCTTGGCGACGCCGGAGAACTGGCCGGTTTGCGCGTCCACTAGGCCGATCACGGCGGGCTCGTCCGGGCCCGGCATGTGATCCTGAAAGGGGCTCTGCAGGCAGAGTATGTGCCGGCCGGACTGGTCCCAGGGACAAATACCGTAGTAGCCGAAGAAATGGTGATTCGGGCCTTGTGTCAACCGCTGGATCGTGCCAACCGGGCCGCTGCCACTCGATTCGGCGGCCCACGACAAGCCGGCCGTTCGGCCCAGCGCGCACAATGCGCTCGCCCGCGCCAGGAATCTCCGCCGCGTCGCCTTCATAGGCCGTACATCCTCACCGGCAACTGCCCCGATGCTGTGTCCGGTCTCATTCGATGACATGAATATTCTTCTTGTTGCACATGTCCTTGAGGACTCTGGGCCAGACGGTGGCGCTGACTTCGCCGAGGTGGGCCTTCTTGAGCAGCAGCATGAAAGTCCGGGACTGGCCGATGCCGCCGCCGATGCTCAGCGGGATGTGATCATTCACGATCGCCTGGTGATAGGGCAGTTTCAGAAAATCCAGTTGGCGCGAGATCTCCAACTGCTTCTTCAAAGATGCGGCGGTGACCCGAATGCCCATCGATGTCAATTCGTGCCGGCGTTTGGTCACCGGATTCCAGACGAGGATGTCGCCATTGAGGCCGTGCATGGGCCGGCCGTCTTCGGTAGCGGTCTCGGTGGCCCAGTCGTCGTAGTCGGCGGCCCGCATCTCATGGGGGTAGCCGTCCTGCAGCACCCAGCCGATGCCGATGATGAAAACGGCGGGGTACTCCTGGACGATTCTCGTTTCGCGCTGCTTGCGCGGCAGGTCCGGGTAGCGGTCGAGGATTTCCTCCGCGTGGATGAACTTCAACTCGTCGGGCAAGTCCGGATATCGATTCGCCTTGAGTTGGGGGAACAGTTGCTGGACGTGGACTTCGGCGCCTTTGAGAACCTTCCAGATCTTCTCCACGACTTGCCGGAGGAAGCGCAGGTTGCGCTGGTCCTTCGTGATCGCCAACTCCCAATCCCACTGGTCCACGTAGGCGCTGTGGTCATGGTCGAGGAAGTAGTCTTTGCGCACGGCCCGCATGTCGGTCAACAGGCCCTCGCCCGGCTGCATGCCAAATTGCTTCAGGGCCATGCGTTTCCACTTGGTCGCGGCCTGAACGACTTCGGCATCGACCGGGTTCTTGCCACGGTCGTTGGAGATGTGAAAGCGGATCGGCGTGCGCGAGCCATCGCGGTCCAGATAGTCGTTGACGCCGCTGCTGACGTCCACGATCAAGGGGACCGTGACACGAATGAGATTGAGCTCCTTGCAGAGGTTCTGCTCGATGTAGTCCTTCACGGCGTAGAGAGCAACCTGCGTCTCCTTGGGGGACAGCAATGAGGAGTAACCGGGGGGGAGGATCTTCTCGAGTTCCGTGTAGTCGCCGATTCCGGGGCCGGCCAAATCCGCTTTCTTGTCGAGCATAGTGCGTCTCCTGAGACTTTTCTGAACAACCTTCCACAGAGTGACACTCCGGGCGAATCTTACCCCACCCGGAGACGATGTCAAGAAGCGAATCGGATTTGTCACGCTCTTGCGTGGGTCATGACCGCCAATTCACGCCCATTCTACAGGGTAGCAGGCGGGGTTTCGGAGGGCCTTTACCGAGTCGGAAAGGCGGGATAGCTCGCAGGCCAGACGCTGCTGGATCACCGGCATCGGCTCGGCGGATTCGAAGGGTTGGAGCAAGTCGTTCGCACCAGGGTCGAAAGGCCCGATTGTATCTTTCTCGTATTGCTCGGTTCCCGTGCGGAGGGTGCTTTTGCGCCCGGGCCGGGTCTCCTTATCTGGCGCGGTCTTATGCACGGGCCTTTGACCGTACCGCGAGATCTTGTAGACGATCCCGATAGCCGGGGCCTGTTGGGAGACCGTGAAGCGCGTGCCGATGCCGATGCCGTCGATCTGGGCGCCGGCCTCCAATAACTCCGCGATCCGGAACTCATCCAGGTCACCGCTGGCGAAGACGCGCAGGAACTCCAGACCCTCGTTTTTGAAGTAAGCTCGCGCGAACTTGCTCAGCGCGACCAGGTCCCCGCTGTCCAGCCGGATGCCCCGGATTTTAGTGCCTCTTCCGAGGAAATCCTTGGCCACGCGGGCGGCGGTCTTGATTCCCGCGATGCTGTCGTAGGTGTCCACCAGTAGAATGGCCCGCGCGCCATAGATCTCCGCGTAATCGCGAAAGGCCTGCTCTTCGGACGAGTGGGCCTCAATGAACGAGTGGGCCATCGTCCCGGAGGGCGGCAGCCCCAACAGCCGGGCGGCGTAGACGTTGCTGGTCCCGGCGAAGCCGGCGATCTGGGCCCCGCGGGCCGCACGGAGGGAGGAGATCGGTCCCTGGCACCGCCGCAGGCCGAAGTCGACCACCGGGACCCCTTGGGCGGCGATCCGTATTCGGGCCGCGAGTGTCGCCTCAATGATCGAGAAGCCCAGGATGTTGAGGAGGTAGCTCTCCAGCAGTTGGGCGTGCAGGATGGGACCGCTTACTTCCATCATTGGCTCGCTGGGGAAAAAGACCGTGCCCTCCGGCAGAGCCCGGAGGCGGACCTCGAGTTTGAACCGAGACAGGTACCCCAAAAAGTCCTCCGCGAAGATGCCGGTCGAGCGCAGGTACTCGACATCCGAGTCGGAGAAACGGAACTCGCGCAGGTAGCTCTCCACCTCCGGCAGACCTGCCATCACGAAGAATCCCCAGTGCTCCGGCAGATGCCGCACGAAGACTTCAAAGTAGCCGGTCTCGTCCATTCCTCTCAGGAAGTAGACCTGGGCCATCGTCAGCTCGTACAGGTCTGTGAAAAGGCCCGGCGTGTCTTTGATTAGCCACATGACGGTCACCTCTTCGTAGGGTGGGTTCTTAACCCACGCGCAGACGCCGTCACGCACTTGACGCGCGGGTTAAGAACCCACCCTACACGCGTGCCTCCGTTCCGATCCGCTCTCTTATCCCATCGAAGGTCGTGATCTCGACCCCACGCTGGCGCAACTCGTTGTAGACCTCCTCATCCGGCCGGGTGTGCAGGCCCTTCGTGGCATCCGTGAGCAGGGACAGTTTCACTCCTTTATGCTTCGAGAGTTCGCTGAGCACGTAGTACACACAGCAGTCGAGGGCGACGCCGAAAACGATCACGTGCTCGGGATGAACAAGATCCACGAGCTTGTGCGTGTTCGGGTTATCGAAGACGTTCAAGCTTTGCTTGCGGATGACGATGTGAAACTGGTCCTTCCGGATGAGCTTCCGGAGTTGGGCCATGTCCACCTCATCGATCTCGACACAATCGATTGGGACATCGCCCAGGTCCCCGACCCTCTCGGCACCGGGTGTGCCGGCCATGCAGTGCGGCGGGAAGGTCGTTTTCATGTCCGGCTGCTCCGAGATCTCCGGATTGTCCATCCGGTGCCAATCGACATCGGAAAGAATGGAATAGCCGCTTTCCAACGCGAAACGCCGGACTTCACCCACCTTGCCGATGATCTCCTCCGCCCCCGGAACGTACAGGGCCCCTTGCGGCTTCATGAAGTCGAACTGCGTATCCACATCCCAGAAGATGATCTTCTTTCGTTTCATGACACTACCTCCATATAGGCAAACCTTGCCCACTCTGCTACACTTACTACCGTGCAATGGGCCTTGCGGTGCGATGGTTTTCGGGTTGGTAAACACGCTGGAAAGGCAGACACATGAAGAGCTACAGAAGCGAGCTTCGGTTCAAGACCAAGCAGCGGCGGGAGTTCATCAATATCACGCCGCAGGTGGAGCAATGCCTGCGGGAGAGCGGCGTCAACGAAGGTTTCGTCCTGTGCAACGCCATGCACATCACGGCCAGCGTCTTCATCAACGATAACGAGCCCGGCCTGCACCAGGACTTCGAGACCTGGTTGGAGAAACTGGCTCCGGAGAAACCCTACAGTCAATATAAGCACAACACGCACGAGAACAATGCCGATGCCCACCTGAAGCGGAGCATCATGGGACGCGAGGTCGTCGTGGCGGTGACGGACGGCCGGCTCGATTTCGGCCCGTGGGAACAGATCTTCTACGGCGAATTCGACGGCATGCGCGACAAACGCGTCCTGGTGAAGATCATCGGGGAATAGGCGGTTGTCCGCATGAGTCTGCTGTTATTTCTCTCGAACGTCTTTGTGATCTCGCTCTCGGGCGCGTTGGCGCCGGGGCCGGTGACGGCGGCCGCCATCGGGATGGGATCGCGTAATCGCTTCGCAGGCGTGCTCATGGCTCTGGGTCATGGCCTCGTGGAGTTCCCCCTCATGATTCTGTTGGCCTTGGGGGTGGGCGGATTGCTCGCCTGGCCGTCGGTGAGCATCGTGATCGGCCTGATCGGCGGAGGATTCCTTATCTTCCTGGGGGTCCAGATGTTTCGTACGCTGGCCGCCGCAGAGGCGGGCGGCGTGCCGACCTCTGGGGGCGGTCCTTTGACCGCCGGAATCGTCCTGTCGGTGGGAAACCCCTATTTCCTGCTCTGGTGGGCCACCGCTGGTCTGGTCCTGATCACCAGGGCGCGGACCGATTTCGGGTCCTGGGCCTTCGTGCTCCTGGCGCTCACACACTGGTCCTGCGATCTGCTTTGGCTTTCGGCCCTGTCCTGGGCCAGCTTCAAAGGCTCGGTGCTCCTGGGTCCGAAGAGTCAGCGAATCGTGCTCGCCGTCTGTGCCGCGACGATGCTCGGCTTTGGTTTGTACTTTATCGTGCGGCAAGCGATTCGACTTGGCGCCGGCGTTTAGGCCTGGCCCCGGAGTCATGGGAGAGAAAGGCATCCATGGAAATGAAGTCATCGGAACGACAGGGAATGGATCATGCGCCATCCGGCCACTCGAAGCCGGTGTTCCTGGTGGCGATGGTCCTTGTTACAGCCTGGATGGCCACAGGACGCACGTGCGCCACAGAGGCGGAGCCGGCCGTACCGCCGGGGCAAATCACGAAGGGACCGTGTCTGTTGCGCGTGATGCAGGATCGAGTCGCCTTGATGTGGGAGACTGACACGAAGCGGTCCTCGGGCGTGTCCTACGCCCAGAAGGGTGAGTCGGAGGCGTACCGAGAAAGCACGGTGGAAAGGGCCACGTACAAGGGCACGACAGCCTACATTCACAAGCTCTGGATCGAGGGCCTCCAGCCGGGCCGGACCTACGACTATCGGATCACGGGGTCCAATATCCGCAGCGAGACCTTCGAGTTTCGTACGACTCCGGCCGAGACCAACGAAGTACGCTTCATCGTCTACGGTGACACGCGGACGCAGCCCCAGGTGCACCGCAAGCTGGTCGAGCAGATGATGAAGCACCCGGTGGATTTCATCGTCCACGGCGGCGATCTGGTGACCAGCGGGGAGGACTACCGCCTGTGGGGTCCGCAATTCTTCGAGCCGCTGAAAGGTCTGGTGGAACGGGTCCCGATCTATATCGCCAAAGGCAACCATGAAGGCCGCGGCGGCACCTTCGAGAAGCTGCTCGCCCCGCCCGGCGAAGAAAATGACTTCGCCCTCGACTATGGCCCGCTCCACTATTCTTGCTTCAACAATGTGTCCAGCAACAAGAGCGGCGGCCAGCTCGTCAGTCAGATCGCTCAGGATGCCGCCGCCAGCCGGGCCCCTTGGAAGTTCGTCAGCTATCACATTCCGAGCATCAACTTCGGCGGCCATATATCGGTTTGGCAGCAGAGCAGCGCTGTGCGGGCATTCTCCGAGGCGGGGATCGACTTTGTGGTGGCGGGCCATTCCCATCAGTACGAGCGCTTCCGGCCCATCGAGCCGCCCGGGAGGGGCGGTTGCGTGACCTATATCACCGCCGGAGGCGGCGGCGCGCCGCTGGCTCCGGTCGAGCCGACTCCTTGCCATGCGTATGCGGCGGCCGTCTACCACTTCTGCCTTTTCCACATCCAAGGCGGCCATCTCACGATGGACACTATCGATGTCGAGGGACGCACAATCGACCATCTTGACATCACGAAGATCGGCGGACGTCTGGACGAGTCATATCGATCGAGGACCATACCGGCAGGCAGCGTTCCGCTCTGCAAGTCGTTGTGTGCCGGCATAAACTGCACGCTGTCGCACAAGCCCGAGAAAGGGCAGCCATCCACGGTGAGCTTTGACGTCGTGGTCCCACCGCTGCCCGGCGGCGTTACCTTGACCTTTGCGCTGCGGGGCGATGGGCAAGCCTACCGGTTGCCGTCGCCCTCTACCACGACGGTAAGCGCCCAGGGGGGCCGGGTGCATGTGAAGCTGGTGGCGACGCCCCTGATCGCCGTCCCATTTTCCAAGGGCAAGCCGACCCAGGCCGTGCCGGTCGAGCCCGCCCTGTGGATTGACTGTCATTACGTGTTAGGGGCCACAAAGGAGACCTTCAGCAGGCCCGTCACGGTCGGCGGCCGGTCGATCCGGGGGTGGCTCCTGGGCGGCGGACACGAGTAGCGACAGGATGGCCGATCCGCCTGGGCCGGGGGCATCTCAGCGTTTCTTGAAAAGCTCCTCCAGCCCCCTCTGGAGCTGCCCCTGAAGCTGCAACTCCACCAGTTTCTGAAGGTTCAACTTGGGCTTGCTGAGCGTGCCCGTCAAAGGCACGGCGATGCGGTCGGCGGCCTGCACCTGGCCGACCCGCACGAGCCGGCCTTCCAGTGTGTACGGCAGGACGATCGTCATATTCAGCGTCTCGTCCAAGCCGATCGAGCCACGGAAATTCACCGGGTTCTGGCCGATGTCGATCTGCATGTCGTCGTAGCGCAGCACCCCTTTTTGCAGGACCAGGACCGTGGGGTGCAAAGTCAGGATCTGGCCGCGAATGGGTTGGCCGGCGAGGGAGAAGATCTGGCTCAGGAGGCTGGACGCCCCCAACTGCATCTTATCGATCCAGATCGTGCCGTTCATCTCGGCGCGCGTGCGGGCGCCCGCGCCCAGAGGGAGCGACAATTGCCGCACGTCGAAATTGGCCGTCCCGCTGACCTCGACCGCATCGGCAAAGATGGGGTTGACGTACTTGAGGAGGGTCTTGGCCGTCTGTTCGTTGATCTGGATGCCTTGGGCCACGTGCACGAGCGTGGGCGTCATCAGTATCGCCGGCGACGCCTTCAGGTTGGCGTTGCCGACGAAGTTCAGTTTGCCGTTATTGACTGTGGTGGAGACCGGACCGATGGTCATCAGACCGTCTTGCGAGCGAAGGTCCAGTTGCGTGGGTCCGAAATTGAAACCGAGGTAGGTGGCCCGGTCAAAGCCGAGCGAGGCTTGGCTGTTAAGATGGGCCCGCAGGCCGTTCGGCTCGTTCGCGGGATAGACGCTCGTGAAACTGACCGCGACCGGCCGCCGCCCGGTGATGCTCAACGGGCCCGGCACGAAGGTGGAGGCCAGCGGGGCGACCGCCGCCCAGTCCACCTGGCCGTCCAGGACGCCCTGCGCCTTCACGGTATTGCCCTGGCGCGTCCGGGTGAATTGACCCTTTTGGATCTTGATCTGCGGGCTTTCGACCAGCAGCCTCTCGACGTTGATCGTTTTCTGATTCGGATCGGCATAGACATCGAAGGAGGCCGTGACCTCCGGCTGCTGGAAGGGGGGCTTGCCCTGGGAGACCACCTGGAGATTCTGGATGCGCGTGGCAGTGGAGGACAGGTGGTACACGTTGTCTTTCCTCTCCACACTCACCTGGGACTGGGCGATGCCGGCCACCGTGAGCCCTTTCGGCAGGGCGGCGAAGAGCACGTCGTACCGCGCGAGCTTGTTCAAGTCCACATTGTTGGCCGAGAGCACCAAGCTCAAGGGAGCCGGAGAAGTGGCCGCCGTCGGGATGATGCCGTCCTTGATGCTGAGGGTGCCGAAACCGGCAGTGGCGGTAACATTCTGAAGGGCGAGAACCTGCCGCTGCTGGTCGAGACCCGCCGTGAAGTTCACGTTCATCTGCGGCTCCGAGACGCTGTTGCCGTCCGACGCCAGGACAAGCTGCTGCGCCGAGAAGGTGCCGGTAAGGCCCGTGACCTTCTCGCCCACGGAGACTTGTCCCTTGGTCGTCAACTGGCCGGCGACCTCGTACCGTCCCAGGTTGATGAAGGGGCCCAATTGCGCTTGGAGCGCTGCCAGATCGGCTTGGCCCTGGTAGTTGATCTGCTTGAACGTGCCGCTGGCGTTGATCTTGGCAAAGGGCGCGGTGACGGTCAGGCGGTCGAGTTGGGCCCCCTGTTTGCCGGTGGAGAGCTGCAGCGCGGTCTCCACGGGCCCGCTGAGAGCGACCTTCTGGTTGTTCACAACTCCGGCCAGTCCGAGGACCTGAGCCTTGGCCGTAACGATGGCCCGGCCGCCCTCGGTGATCGTGTTGATGTCGCCGGTGGCCCGGCCATTCGTGACTTGCATGCCCGGGCGGACGCCGAAGGTATGCGGCATCTGGGAGAGGACCGTCGCCAGGTTGATGTCGAAGTTGCCCTTCACGTCGTAGGCCGCGCCGCTTTCGAGCAGTTGCGACAAAGTCCCCGGCGTCTTGGGGAGCGTGCCGGTCAGGGAGACGGTGGCCCAATCGGTACGCACGTCGAGCTGGTTGACGTCGATGACTTCGCCCGCTTGGGCCAGATTGACCGCGGCGTTCAGTTGGGAGGTTCGCAGCCGATCTCCCTGGAGAGTCTGACCGGTGATGTCGAGATCCTGGCCGGAAATGGTGCCGTTGACGCTCTGAATCTGGCCGTCCTGAACCGCGCTGGTGATGTGCCCGGAGAGCTGGCCGCGGGCCTGCACCTGGAGTCCCGCCAGATCGAGGAAAGGAGCGACGGAGGCCAGATTCAGGTTGTTGACGTCGACGGTCAATTCGCCCGTCGTGCCCTTGAGGCTCCAGCCGGTTTTTTTGCTGGGCGTGGCTTGGCCGACGACCGTCAGTTGCCCCGGGTTCTGCTGGGCCGCCAGAACGACGGCGCCGGCCTTGAATCGGGAGGTTTGACCGGGGGGACGGATGCTCAGATCCGTGTTCAGATTCGCGAGTTGCACCATTTGGCCGCCGGTATCCGTGAGGCGCACGCTGCCGTCCCGGATGACGACATCCCGGATCCGCTCCAGCCCGTTCATGTCTGTGGGTTTCTTGCTGGCGGAGGGCGGCCGCTCTCTCAGGTCGATCGCGACGCGTGGTTGATCGATGACCGTTCGCCCGAGGGCCAGCGTGCCGGACAACAGGCTGGCGTAGTGGGGCATGGTGGTGATGCGGTCGACATCGACCTCGGTCCAGCCATTCTCCCCGCGATAGCTGAAGCCGGCGATCCGCACCCCTCGGAACCACCCGACCGACAGATCGCGGATATCCGCCTGGCCTCCGGTACTGCTGCTGATCTTGGCTTGGACCCAGCGTGTAAATCCCGGCGAGGAGAGAATCACGGGAGCCAGCAGCACGATCACGAGAAGGACAATCAGTATCCCGACCAGCACCCAAGGCCACTTCTTCCTCCGTCGTGTTCTCTGGATTTTTGCCGCGTCCTGCTTCTGTGCTTCCATCTCTTAACCTCCGAGTCAATCCGTTGAACCCTCGTTTGTGCGAACGCCTCTTCTGCGTGCTTCTCTGGGAACACGGGCGTGAATCGCCTGTCTGCCCTGGAGTTTCCCGGCTAGTGGTACGGCTCCGCCTGGCGAGGGTTCAATAGGGCAGAACGAGACCGAATTGGCTCAAGCACTGACGATGTACGGGTTACAATTCCCGCTTTGGCGCTCCGGCGCCGGATTCGAGGTCAACCGCCGCGCAGAAACAAGCCACAGCAAATGGCAAATTGTAAGTAGTAAATCCGCTCAGTCCTTCAGGATTTCGTCGGTCTTGTGAGCCACGACACTATCGGTCTTGTCGGTGAATTCCTTGGTGATATCGTCGATCTGCTTTTTGGCGGAATCCCGGTCGTCCTCGGTGATGTCGCCGTCTTTTTCCTGCTTCTCGAGGTTCTTGTTGGCATCGCGCCGGATGTTGCGGATGCTCACTTTGGCTTGCTCGCCGGCTTGCTTGACCTGCTGGACAAGCTGCTTTCTCCTCTCGCCGCTCAGGGGCGGGATATTCAACCGGATGAACTTGCCCTCGATGACGGGCGCGATGCTCAAGTTGCTGCTCTTGATCGCCTTTTCGATCTCCTTCAGGGAGGCCGGGTCAAAGGGTTTGATGACCAGCATATCAGCTTCGGGTGCCGACACCGTGGCCAGGGATTTCAGCGGGGTGGGGCTGCCATAGTATTCCACCCGAATGTGGTCCACGAGCCCGGGTGTGGCGCGGCCCCCCCGGAGGGCCTTCAGTTCATCCTGAAGCACGTCGAGGGCCTTCTGCATCTTCGCTCTGCTCTCTGAGACGACTGCTTGCGTTGGCATCGTCAACCCCTCACAAAATAGATCTATGATTTATGATTTGCGATTTATGATTCGGGATCCGCTGATCGCGGAACGGGGATCGCACCGGCGCGCCCCTGTCAGTCCAATCATAAATCATCAATCATAAATCATCAATCAAAGTGCCTACCGACTCACCACAAATGGCCTTTGTGATATTCCCTTTTATGAAAATATTCAAGACGGTGATCGGGATATGGTTGTCGCGGCACAGGCTGATGGCGGCGTGGTCCATAATGCGCAGGCCGCGCCGCAGCACATCGTCATACGACAAGCGAGGCAGAAGCGTTGCCTGCGGGTTCTTTTTGGGATCGTCACTGTAGACGCCATCGACCTTGGTGGCTTTCACGAGCAGGTTCGCCTCCAACTCGGTGGCCCGCAACGCCGCACAGGTGTCCGTCGTGAAGAACGGGTTGCCCGTCCCGCCAGCCAGAATTACCACGCGCCCTTGCTCGAAATGGCGCAGCGCCCGGCGCCGGAGGAACGGCTCGCAGAGCGCCGGCACATTGATCGCGCTCATGACCCGCGTCTCGCGTCCCAGTTTTTCCAGGGTCTCCTGCAAGGCACACGCATTGATGATGGTCGCCAGCATGCCCATGTAGTCGGCCGTGTTTCGAGGAATATGGCTTTTCTGGGAGAACGTCTCGCCACGGATGAAGTTGCCCGCGCCGACGACGATTCCGATCTGGGCGCCCAGGTTGCAGATCTCATTAATTCGTGCCGCGATGGATTCCAGCGAAGCGCCGTTGATCCCGAACTCCCCCGGCAGGCAGAAGCTCTCGCCGGAAAGTTTGAGCAGAACCCGATTGTATTTGCTTCCTGCCATCGACCCCACCACAGCGCTTATGGATTATTGATGATTGCCGGCATCAATAATCCATCTGGTCATCCGACCTCGAACCGGACGAATTGCTTGACGCTCGCCTGACCCCCGGCTTGCTTGGCCGCTTCCGCGAGCATCTGTTGCACCGTCTTGCTGTCATCCTTCACGAACGGTTGCTCGAGCAGGCAGTAATCGCTGTAGAACTTCTTCAGCTTGCCTTCCACAATGCGGTCTACCACTTGGGGGGGCTTGTTCTGCACTTGGGCGGCATAGATTGCCTTTTCTCGCTCGACCAACTGGGGATCGAGGCTGGCGATGTCCAGGGCGATCGGCTTGCTGGCCGTGATGTGCATGGCCATGTCCATGGCCGCCTGTTTGATCGACGGGGCCTGGGCCACTTTGGCATCGCTCGTGTCAATCTGGACCATGCTGCCCACTTTGTTGTTGAAGTGAACGTAAGTGCCGATGATCCCCGCCCCTTCCAGCCGGAATCTGGCGTAGTCACCCACCTGCATCTTCTCGCCCGTCTTGCTCACGACTTCCGTCAAGACTTCCTGGAAGGTTCTTCCGGCGAGGATCGTTTGCAGGACGCTCTGGGCCCCTTGAGTACTCTTCGTGGAGCCGATGTAGTCGCGAATATCGCGGGCCAACTGCACGAAATCGTCGCTCTTGGCCACAAAATCCGTCTCGCAGCAGAGCGTGGCCAAGGCCGCCTCTTTGCCGTCCTGGCTTTGCCAGGATACGACGGCTCCTTCCGAGGTCTCCCGCTCGGCCCGCTTGGCCAGCGTAGCCAAGCCCTTCTTGCGGAGAATCTCCATGGCTTTGTCCATATCGCCGTTGGCTTCCTCCAAGGCCTTTTTGCAGTCCATCATGCCCTGTCCGGACATCTTCCGCAATTTCACCACGATTGACGCTGAAATTTCCGCCATTTTATCAACTCCCGTTCTGCCTTTCGCAGATTGCCGGCGACTGTGAGCCCATCCAGCCGGCACGGCCGCCCGGATGATTCTGTCAGGTCCGTTATCCTGTTGTATTGACTCCTCAGACCTCCGAGGTGCCCCCGATCTTCACGTTTGTTCCCACAGGGATTTCGAGGCTTGTGCTGCTACGTGCCGGCAGGTGGCTGCTCGGGCTCCGGCGCCGAGGTATCCTCTGGGGCCGTCGGCATCTCTTCGCCTTCGGCCGCCTCCTCGCCCACGGTGGCGACGGCGGCGGCTTCCGCCCCATTGGCTCTGCCCAGAGTGGGCCGCCGGGAGCGGACCCTGCGCGGCCGGGGTGTCATTTCCTGCTGCCGGACCGAAACCATCGTCTTGCCGATGGCCACCGCGTCGGCCAGCTCGTTGAGGATGATCTCGATGGCGCGAATGGAATCGTCATTCGCGGGAATCGCCACATCGACTGTATCCGGGTCGGAATCCGTGTCCAGCACGCCGACCGTCGGGATATTCAGCTTGCGGGCTTCCCGCAGGGCCAGGTACTCTTTCCGAGCGTCCACCACGACGACGGCCCCCGGAAGCCGCGTCATTTTGCGCACGCCATCCAGGTTGGTGCGGATCTTGCGCATTTCGCGCTTGAAGCGGGAGGCCTGCTTCTTGCTCTCGGATTCCATCGTCCCATCCTGTTCCATGGCCTCCAATTGCTCCAATCTCTGGAGCCGGGAGCGAATCGTGCGGAAATTCGTCAGCATGCCGCCCAGCCACCGTTCCGACACAAAGTGCATCCCGCACCGGTTGGCCGCCGCTTCCACGGCTTTCTGCGCCTGTCGCTTGGTGCCGACGAACACCACGTCGCCGCCGGAGGAGACGATCTCGGCCAGCAGCTTCTTGGCGATCAGAATCCCCTTGAGGGTCTCCTTAACGTCAATTACGTGGATGTTGCCCCGCTTCGCAAAGATAAAAGGGGCCATCTTCGGATTCCACCGGCTGACGCCGTGTCCGAAGTGCACCCCCGCGTTGATTAGCTCCCGCGCCAACTGTTTAGCCACAAAGACCTCCAGAATACCTCTAATTTCCTGTACGTGTAGAAACAAACCGCGAAATTGCAACAGGTTAGCGAGACCCGCGCATACTGTTAACCACTTTCGCGACATAGTTTACGGACAGATCGACCCGCTGTCCATCGGCAAAAGTGGCTTGGACCGATCATTTTTGCGATTTGTTGCCTTGGATTGGAGCCGGGCAGAGCAGGTCTTGCGGGAAGCTCTTGTGCCGGAGCGGGCACCCGGGGCTTCAGGCAGATTCGTACGGATTGCCGCCTGTCTGAGCCCGGAGCGCGAGCGGTGCTAAGTGCTTGCTGCGACTGGAGTAACTGCCTTCCCATCCTCGAGGCCAGGCCTTGCGACGGCAGCCTCAGTACCAGACCACGATCACGATATTTTGCTCGATCTTCTTCTCCGTGATTTCGCCTTGGAGCACGTTGGTGTGTTTGATCACAATTTGGGGGTTCTCTGCCAGCCATTTCGCGATCATCTCATCGAGGAAATGTATGGCGCCGGGATGCATCTTGGTGAAGAAGGTCTTGCAGGCGGTAATCCGGCCCACGGGAACGACGCCGACGCTGGTGGGGGGCTTCGGCGGTACGGGTTTGAGGACCGGGGCTTTCGGTGCTGCCGGGGCCGTCGGCGTGGCGGGGCCTCCTCCCAGGTTTAGCGGGGCCCGCGAGACGCCCGGAGAGGCGCCGGCCGGAACTGCCGCCGGTCGGGCCGGCTCGGCAGGCCCGTTGCTCAGGGGGATGGGCTCATTGGGATTGTCGCTGCGGTTGGGATTGCTGCTCACGTTGTCCATGTACGACCCTCCATACAAGTCAGCCTACTTTGCCACAACAGGTGCTCGACGTATGCTTACACGGGCCCCGAGCCATGGATTCGATCCAGGGCCCCACACAGGCTCGCCTCCAGCGTTGCTGACGGCCTGGACTCTTGTTCTTGATGGAGTGCAGAGGTCTCTTACTGCTTTGGCGCCTGGGGGTTCGCCGCACCTTGTGGTGGCGGGGTCTGCCCGGACGGCTTGGCCTCTTGTTTCGGCTTCTCGGCCTTGTTTTCACCCGGCTTGGGCGTCGGCTCTTTCGGTTTTCCGCTGAGATCGCTCGGCTCCGGCGGCTTCTCTCTCGCTTTCTGAAGCTCCGCTCTCGCCTGCTGCGCCTCCGTGGCCGCCTTCTGCGCTTCTGCCTGGGCCTGTTGCGCCTTCGTGTTCAATTGCGCCATCTTCGCCTTATTCTGCTCCAGCTCGGCTTCCAGGTCTTCGACCTGCTGACCGGTGCGGATGGCCTGCAAGCGCGCGGCGGTCATTTCCGCTTCCGATTCCTGCTGTGCCAGCCGGGCTCTCTCTAACCGCCGTTTCTCCTCCTCCTCACGGGCCTTGGTGCCCAGCGGGTCCAGGACGGTCTCTTGCAGGCTCTGCGTCATCGGGGAGGCGTGCCGCGCCTTCAGCATGTCGACCATGTCCTTGTTGGGTTTGCCGCCCGTCGAGATGCTGGGCGTCAGGATGAAGATGACCTCGGTGGCCCTTTCCTCGAAATCCCGGCTGGAGAACAGCAGATTCAACAGGGGAATGTCTTTCAGAATGGGCACGCCGCGAACCACGTCGCGCTTCTCGCTCTTGCGGATGCCGCCGATGATCAGGCTTTCGCCCAGCCGGATACGGTTCTCCTTGTTCGTGATCGTCCGCTCGGTCACGATGGGCGTCTGTTTGACGCCTTCCGGCGTCAGGTAGGCGGCGATCTGCGCCGAGGTCTGTAGGCCGATGTAGCCGTCGGCGAACACATGCGGGGTGATCTCCAGAGAGTCGATCACGTCGTAGTACTCGGTCCGGGTCTCGAACAAGGCGTCCGAGGTCGGGCCGTACCGTAGGACGACCTGCTGCAAGGGCACGTGCTGCTTCGATTGGATCTTGGCCGTCTCTCCATTCAGGACTTCCAGGGAGGGGTTCATCAGGATCTTCAGGTATCCGCGTGAGACGAGCAGATCGACCAGGGCCTCGAAATCATCGCGCTTGACGCCGACCTTCAGACCGAACCGGGCGCGGGCCGGATCGCGCAGCGCCGCGCCAGGGAAAGCGGGAAGTGGATTGCCATTGGAGTCGAACTTGCCGCCGAGCGCGATCCCTTCGCCGAACAGGTTTTCGATCATCAGGGTGGTCTCACGGTCCATGGTCAGGTCGGCGTACAGCTCCGAGACCATGCAATCGATGCGAACCTGGATCGGTGGAATGTCGGTTTCCTTGATAATCTCCATCACAGCGTCGATGTCCTGCTCCTGGGGACACCGGACGATCAGTTGGTTGGTGGCGGGACTGGCCGAGACGGTGTATCCGGGCAGGATCTTGGACTGCCCTTTTTCATCGAACACCTTCACGGCGAACTGCTCGTGGATGATCTGCTTCATGTTCTCTGCCGTGTGATACTGGCAGAAGTAGACCAGCTTCCACTCGACGGTTCCCCCGACCGTCTGCGGGAACTTCCTGGGGGGCGACTTGTAGACCTCCGGCCGGGGAACGTTGGGGTCCGTGATCGTCTCGATGCGGCTCAGGTCGCGCAGGATGTTCTGGGCTTCGATCGCGGTCGCGCGCTCGTCGGGCCAGTCATGGCAGCCGCACAGACCCGCCGACGCCAAAATAGAAAAAGCCACAAGCGCCCTCTCACGGCGGCCGATCTTGTGGCAGTCATTCCCCATAGGCTTCTTACCCGTCGTTTCTACCCAATCCGCGATGCCCCACCAGTATTTTTTTCTACCCCTCGCCCTCGGACCTCCTTTCAACCTCCTTTCCATGCAGGTAGACGGCAGCAGGGAAAATTCTATTGCACTTTTCCTTATCGTCAAGGTGATTTTCATTGGATTAACAAAAATGCCATTTATGATCTTACTCAGATTCCAAAGACGAACAAAGAGCGCTTTTTGGCTAACTATGGATATGCGAAGAACAAGGCAAAATCAGGTGACCGTGGGCTTCGTGGCGCTGGGCTGCCCGAAGAATATGGTAGATAGCGAAAAAATGTTGGCCCATCTTGCCGAAGCGGGGTTTCTGATCGCGGCCGAGCCTGAGCGGGCCGATGTCGTCGTGATCAACACCTGCGGCTTCATCGAGCCGGCGACCCTCGAGTCGCTGGAGGCGGTCGAACAGGCAATTGCGAATAAAAAGATGGGCAATGTGCAAAAAGTGATCGTGGCGGGTTGCCTGGCGCAGCGTTTGGGCGCGCAGCTTCTCGGCCGGGTCGCCGGTGTGGATGCGGTCGTCGGTCTGGAGCATCGGGACGCCATTGCCCGGATCATTCGGGATACGCTCGCGTCCGGCGAGCCGCGGGTCTATCTCGGCCCCACGCCCGGTGCGATGGTGGATGACCGGGTCCGGCTGCGGATCGGGCCGGTCCACAGTGCGTATCTGCGCATCAGTGAAGGATGCAGCCACCGGTGTTCTTTCTGCACCATTCCGGCGATTCGTGGCCCGTATCGCAGCAAACCGATGTCCTTGGTCCTCGAGGAGGCGCGGGAACTGGTGGGGTCCGGGGCGGTGGAACTGAACCTCATCGGACAGGATACGACGGTGTACGGCCTGGATCTGAAGCTCAAAGACGGCCTCGCCTCCGTGCTGGGGGAGATGGAGCAGATCCCCGGCCTCGCGTGGATTCGGCTGCTCTATGCCTACCCTGCCGGGATCACCGACCGTCTCATCGAGACGATTGCGCAGAGCGAGCGAATCGTGCATTACCTCGATCTTCCGATTCAGCATGCGGATGACCGGATTCTCAAGGCCATGCGCCGGCCGGACACGAGAGAGGATCTGTGCCGGCTCATCGACCGGCTCCGCGCAGCTATGCCCGATATTATCCTGAGAACGACACTGATCGTGGGGTTTCCGGGGGAGACCCAGGGCGAGTTCGAGAAGCTCGTCGAGTTCGTCAAGTGGGCCCGCTTCGATGCGCTGGGCGCTTTCACCTACTTTCCGGAGGCGGGCACGCCGGCGGCCGAATTCCCGGACCAAGTCCCCGATGAGACCAAGCAGGCCCGGCTTGACGCCCTGATGCTGGCCCAGCAGGAAATCGCCTTTGCCAAGAATACGGAACGCATCGGCAGCCGGCTCACGTGCCTCGTCGAAGACGGAGGACGAAAGGCAGAAGGCAAAGGGCGGCGGCGTCAAGCGGTAGCCGGACGGGGACGTTTCTATGGGCAAGCCCCCGACATCGACAGCCTCTGCCTCATCCGGGGTTGCTCGGCCGCGCCCGGTCGCTTCGTCGAGACAAAGGTCGTCGGCACCCAGGACTACGATCTGGTCGTTGAACAAATTTGATATTGAAGCCGCACGGCGGTCTCAGTAAACTCGTCGCCATGTGGAAATTGGTCCCGAACATACTCACCTTCATACGGCTGGGCCTGACTTTCGTTTTCTTGGCGATGATTCTCTACTGGCCTCGCATTCCGGATCGCCCGTGGTTCCTGGACATCGCTTTCGTTATTTTTGTGGTCGCGGGGTTGACGGATGTGGTCGACGGCCATATCGCCCGCCGCTGGAACGCCACGAGCAAGTTCGGCCGCATGATCGACCCGCTCGTCGATAAGGTGCTCGTGTGCGGTGCGTTCATCTGTTTCGCGCTCATCGGCGTGCCCAAGCTCTTTGGCTGGGGACCGACACCACTGGCCATCGTCCATTGGGGCATCGCCGGCATTCTCCTGGCGCGCGAAGTCTATGTCACGGTCCTGCGTCACAGGGCCGAGGCCCGTGGCATCAACTTCGCCGCCGTCCGATTGGGCAAGATCAAGATGTTTATCCAGGTCTTCGCGATCGGGACGGTGCTGATCAAGGTGGCCCACGTGCCGGCCGCTTGGGGAGACTGGTTCACGATCGTCGTTTTCGCGCTCATGGTCGCCATCACCATCGCCTCGGGTCTGCAGGCCGCGATGCGCATCCGAACATCACAGAGTTGACCGGGGAGTACGTATGAAAAGCTCGTCACATCATCAGGCCGTATGCGCCGGGGTAGTCGCTCTTTGCTTTGGGGCCGTCTCTGCCGTCGTGCTTGGCGCGGGTCAAGACGCCGCGCGGGAGTTCCTGCCTCCGTTGCCCGAGGGCAAAAGCTGGAAGCTGGCGTGGAGTGATGAATTCGAAGGGGGCACGATCGACCAGTCCAAGTGGGAACTGCTCGGCGACTGGAAGCGGCGCGATGGGTATTGGGTCAAGGACGATGCGTATCTCGACGGCCAGGGGAATCTGATCCTGCGGACCAAGAAGGATGGTGACCGCTACACGTGCGGCGCCGTCCGCACGCGCGGCCGGTTCGAGCACCAATACGGATATTGGGTGTGCCGCTGCCAGTTCCCGAAGCAGCCGGGGCACTGGCCCGCGTTTTGGCTCATGGCTGATGGCGTGGGCAAAGCCGGCGACGGGGGCCGGGATGGGACCGAAATCGACATCATGGAGAAGCCCTGGCGGGACGACCGCACCACGCAGAACCTGCACTGGGACGGCTATGGCAAGGAGCATCGGAGCTCGGGCCTCCAGTTCAGCGTCCCGGGGTTGAACGAGGGCTGGCACACGTTCGGTTTGTACTGGACGCCGGAGGAGTACGTGTTCTTCGTCGATGGCCTGGAAAGCTGGCGGACCAGTGCGGGTGGCGTCTCTCAAGTCCCGCAATTTGCCAAGCTGACGGAAGAAATCGGCAAGTGGGGCGGCGATATCGCCAAGGCCCAACTGCCCGATTACTTCACGGTGGACTACGTGCGCGTGTACGACGTGGTGGACGGGGCGAAGCCCCCCGACCAGGACCCGAAGAAAGCGCTTGTATGGCGGGCGGCCAACGTTCGGCCCTCGCTCCGCCAGCTTGCCTGGCAGGATCTCCAGTTTATCGGGTTCATTCACTACACGGTGAACGCCTTCACGGACAAAGAGTGGGGCGAGGGGACCGAGAGTCCCTCGATCTTCAACCCAACGCAGCTCGACACCCGCCAGTGGGCCCAGGTCTGCAAGGACGCCGGGATGAAGATGATCATCCTGACCGCCAAGCATCACGACGGCTTTTGCCTGTGGCCCAGCAAGTACACCGAGCACTCGGTCAAGAACAGCCCCTACAAGAACGGCAAAGGCGATATCGTCGGCGAGCTGGCGAAAGCCTGTCGCGAGGCGGGCCTGAAGCTGGGTCTCTACCTGTCCCCCTGGGACCGGCACGAGTCGACCTACGGCAACACCGAGACCTACAACCGCTACTACCAGAACCAGCTCCGTGAGCTTCTCACCAATTACGGCGAGATCACCGAGGTCTGGTTCGACGGCGCCAAAGGCCCCAACGCCAAGAACATGGAATACGACTGGAACGGCTACTACGCCCTCGTGCACGAGTTCCAGCCCAAGGCGGTGATCTTCAACGGTCCCGACATCCGCTGGGTGGGCAACGAGCGCGGCTACGCCCGCGAGAGCGAATGGAGCGTGATGAACCGCAACGAGAAGCCCTTCGACTTCATCAAGGCCACGGCAAAGGACCTGGGCAGTCTCGAAGCTCTGGGCGCCGGCAATCATCTGATCTGGTATCCGGCCGAGACCGATGTCTCCATCCGCCCGGGCTGGTTCTATCATGCCAAGGAGGATGACAAGGTGAAATCCGTCGAGCGGCTGCTCGATATCTATTTCAGCTCCGTCGGCTATAACAGCGTGCTCCTGCTCAACCTCCCGCCCGACCGGCGGGGCTTGATCCATGAGAACGATGTGCAGCGCCTGCGCGAATTCCGCAGCGCGCTGAACGCGATCTTCGCGGAGAACCTGGCCTCGGCCGCCAAAGCGAAGGCCTCGCGCGTGCGGGACAACGACCCTGCCTTCGCGGCCGACAAGATCACCGACGGCGACCAGGAAACCTATTGGACGACCGACGACTGGACAACCGCGGCGGAGGTCGAGTTCGACCTGGGCGGGGACCGCACCTTCAACGTGGCGGAACTGGGCGAGCACATCCGAACGGGACAGAGGGTCAGTGCCTTCGTGCTGGAATCGTGGGACGGCACCAACTGGAAGGAATTCGCGCGCGGCACGACGGTCGGCTACAAACGGCTGCTGCGCTTCAATGAAGTCACAGCGTCGAAGGTGCGTTTGCGAATCCTGGACAGCCGCGTGTGCCCGACGCTTTCCAGCTTCGGCCTGTACCACGCCCCGGCCGTTAGAGGGTCGTAGGGATGGGTGTGGGGTGCGGTCTTACCGCACGCGTCACGTGCGCTCCGATCGGACGAACGCGTGGGGTAAGACCCCACCCTACGATCTGCCACGCCTTGCCCATTGCCCGATTGTTCGGCCGATAGTGTTGTGGATTCTCTAGAACTGGAATTGATCCTTGAGTGCCGTGCGGAAGTCGTAGACGGCGTTGAAGTCGTCGATGGAGTCGGTGGGCTGGGCGCTCATCCATTCGTGGTCGATCAGGGTGTAGACGATCTCGCCAAAGTCCCGCGTGGCTTTGATGCCCCAGGAGCTCAGGACCAGCAGGGCGAGGCGGCCGTACCGCTCCATCGCCATTCTTCGCAATCCCTCGCACAGGGTCTGGCCGCTGATGTGCCGCGGCTCTTTCGCGATGTTCTGGACCGTGTAGCCGAGACCGTCGTAGACGAACTTGAACGCCGCCGGACTGTACCGCCCGGTCTCCTTGGCGATTTCCTCGATGCTCTTCTTCTCCATGCAGCCACACCGAATTTACTATTGACTATTGACTATTTACTATTCAGCTTCGCCCGGGTGTGACGGCCTCAAATCGCAAATAGTAAATCCTCAATTCTAAGAGATTTTCTGGCCCGGTTTGGCGCCGGGGTCCACGGACAGCATGAAGACGTCCTTGCCGCCGCTGCCCGAGGCGAGAATCATGCCCTCCGAGAGGCCGAACTTCATCTGGCGGGGCTTGAGATTGGCAAAGTAGACCACGATCTTGCCGACCAGGTCTTCAGGTTGGTAGGCCAGGGCGATCCCGGCCATGACGTTCTTCTGCACCCCGCCCACGTCCAGAACGAGCCGCAGCAGCTTGTCGGCCCCTACGACGCGCTCGGCGGTGACGACTCGGGCCACCCGCAGGTCGATCTTGGCGAAATCATCGATAGTGCATTCGGGCTTGAACGGCTCGGCCCCGGCGGTCACCGGCGGCAGGGGACTCGCCGGCTTCGGGGCCTGGCTTTCCTTGCTTTCCTCAACCATGGCAGTTACCTGCTCCTCGTCAATTCTCTCGAATAATCGTTCAAACTCGCCGATGCGACGATTCTCCAACGCCTTCTCGACATCGGCCAAACTCAACTCTTCGACACTCAGGAATTTCTCCACCTTCTGCGCAAACTTCGGCAGGATCGGCTTGAGGTAGATGGTCAGTATTTTGACCGCATTGAGCACGGCCGTCAACGTCGTCCGCGTCTTCTCCCGGTCGGTTTTGATCGTCGCCCAGGGCTGCTTCTGCTCCACGTAGCGGTTCGCCTCATCGGCCAGGGCGCTGATCGTCCGTACGGCCGCCGCGTAGTCGAGTCCCTCGTAGTCACGGACGATCTGCTCTTTCGCCTCGGTGAGCTTACCGAGGAGCTGCCGGCCCTCGTCGTCGAGAGCGCCGAGCCGGCCCTCCAATTGCCGCGTGAGCATGGGACCGGAGCGGGACGCCAGATTCGCGTATTTGCCCACCAGGTCCGCGTTCGTCTTGTTGATGAAGTCGTCGATTCCCAGATCGATGTCTTCGACCAGGTCCGTCAGCTTACCGGCGTAATAGTAGCGGAGAAACTCCGGGTCCAGGTGCTTGGCATACGTGCTGGCCCGGATGAAAGTCCCGCGGGACTTGCTCATTTTCTCGCCGTTGATCGTGAGAAAACCGTGCACGAAGAGCTTGTTGGCGGTCTTGAAACCCGAACCGAGGAGCGTGGCCGGGAAGAACAGGGCATGGAAGTACATGATGTCCTTGCCGATGAAGTGGTACAGCTCGTTCGCCGGGCTGTTCCAGAGCTCCTCGAAGTCCAGTCCGTGCCGGTCGCAGTAGTTCTTGGCCGAGGCCATGTAGCCAATCGGGGCGTCGAGCCAAACGTAGAAATACTTGTTCTCTTCCCCAGGGATCTTGAAGCCGAAGTACGGCCCATCGCGAGAGATGTCCCAATCCCTCAGTCCGGCTTTGAACCACTCCTCGAGCTTGTTCGCCACCGATTTCTGTGTGTATCCGGCCGCGATCAGGTCCCGCAACCGTTGTTCGTAGTCGGAAAGCTTGAAGAAATAGTGCTCCGACATGCGCAGGACTGGCGTGGTCCCGCAGATAGCACAGTGAGGGTTGACCAAATCGGTGGGCCGATAGGTTGCGCCGCAGACCTCGCAGGAATCACCGTACTGGTCCGGCGTCCCGCAGCGGGGGCACGTGCCGCGCACATACCGGTCGGGCAGCCACATCTGGTCCTTTTCGCAATAGGTCTGCTCGACGTTGCGTTTGACAATGGAGCCGGCCTGATTGAGCCGCTCGAAAATCAGCTCGCAGAACGCTCTGTTCTCCGGCGAGTGTGTCATGTAGTAGTTGTCGAACTGGACGTAGAAACGGTCGAAGTCGGCCGTATGCTCCTGGTGCACTTGGTCGATGAGCTGCTCCGGCGTGATGCGGGCGGCCCGGGCGCTGATCATGATCGGCGTGCCGTGCGTGTCGTCGGCGCAGAAGTAGAAGCACCGGTGGCCGCACATCTTCTGAAAGCGGACCCAGATATCGGTCTGCACGTACTCCACGAGATGACCGATATGGATCGGTCCGTTCGCGTAGGGTAGAGCTGACGTGACGACAATCGTTCGAGGCATGGGGTTCCTTACGGCTCCTGCGGGTCGTCCGCTTCTTCCGGTGGCTCGCGGTCGGCCGGCGGCTCCTCCTGAGGCGGCGGCTCCTGAGGCGGCCGCCGGTGGGGACCCGAAGGCGGCTGCAGTCCGAGTTCCTCCAGGGGAAAAGTGGCTTTCTCGCCGTTCTCATATTCGACCACAACCAGTTGGGTCAGGATCTGGGTGTCAAAGACCTTGCCCTCGCCCTGCTTGGTCTGGACGAGAGTGCCTTTCCGCGGCAGGCTCTGTTTCAGGTGTGTGTAGGTCTCGTCCTCGTACCGCAGGCAGCACTTCAACCGTCCGCAGAAGCCGGAGATCTTCGAGGGATCGAGCGTCGCCTTCTGCATCTTGGCCATGCGCATATTGACGGGCTTGAGCAGTTGCAGGAACTGGATGCAGCAGCACTCCCGGCCGCAACTCTCGACATCCCCGAGCAGCTTGGCCTCATCCCGCGAGCCGATCTGGCGCATCTCGATCCGGGTCTGATACTCCTGGGCCAGTTTGCGGACCAGCTCACGGAAATCGACACGGCCTTCCGCCATGAAGTAAAAGACGATGCGTTCGCCGCCGAAGATGTGCTCGGCGTCGATGATCTTCATGCGGAGATTCAGGTCCTTGGCATATCGTTCGCAGCAGGCGATCTCCTCTTCCGTGATCTTCTGCAGGTGTTGCTCTTCGCTGATGTCGTCGGGCGTGGCAAAGCGCACGACCTTGCCGACGGGCTCCGCGTTGAAGCTCATCTCGCTGTTGATGTAGTAGCAGCAAATCTGGTCTTCCGCGAGCCGGAAGCGGCCATCCTTATAGGAACTCAATTGACCGACCAGATGGCCCAGCTCGAGGCCCTTGTCGGTCTTGACAACGACGCGGGTCGGCGTCCGGGGGACCTGGGCCTCGTTATGCTCGAACAGACCGAGGCTGTTCATGCGGCCGTAACGGACCAGCACGAATCTCCTCTTGGCTGGCTTTGGTTTTGCCGGTGTTGGTGTTGCTTCCGTCATCTTCGATTATCCCAGTAAGGGCATCCTGTCATGCAAGATAGGCCCGGATGGATCCAACCCTGCAGGCACAACGCATTGCCGCAATCGGGCGGTTGGAGATTGCTTCGTCGCTACGCTCCTCACAATGACATACAGCGCCCGTTCATGTCATTGCGAGCGAAGCAAAGCAATCTACCGCCACATCGTCGCGGAACTTGCGCAATGCTGTATCAACTCTGCGCGGTTATTATAGCGGCGCGGGCCAGGCGCAACAAGAGCCGCTCGAAAATAAGCCGCTCGTTGACGTTGTCTTCGAGCCAGCGGAGCATCTCGTAACCCTCGCTGACCGCGTCCAGCGCCGGCTCAGGTTCCAGACGATGTGCCAGCTTGGCGATGGGCTCCGGCTGATCCGCATTGATGAGCGGCCGGTCCGCGGCCACGTGAACCATCGTCACGTCGCGCAGGGCCGACAGGAGGATCTGGATCAGCGTCTTGTCGGCCCGGCGGGTCAGGTCGCTCTTGCTCGTGGCTTCGTCAAGATTGGCCCAGCCGGTGGCGAGCTGCCTGGCATTTTCCAGGATCCGCTCGGCCAGAGCCAACGCCTCGGTCAACTGGCAGTTCGCTAAAGACGTGACGATATCCCGCTTGATCGCGAAGAGTCCCGCGCCATTGAGCTCCAGTCTCGCCCACTGGCCGGCCCGTCCCAGACTGCCCTGGGCCAGCCGGGCGAAGAACGCGGCCTCCTTCGCGCCGAGCCCCATCTGTACCAGGTGGGCGACGATGCGGTCCTCCTCGACCGGCCCGAACCGAACGGTCTGGCAGCGTGATTTCGTTGTGGGCAGAAGCTGTTCCAGACGCGTACAGAGGAGGATGATGGTACAGTAAGATGGCGGCTCCTCGAGCACCTTCAGCAGGGCGTTCTGCGAATTGGCGTTCAGCTTCTCCGCCTCGCTGACGACGAAGACTCTTCGCTGGGAGAGGGCCGGTCGGATCGCCACCTGTTCGATCAGAAACTCACGAATGACGTCGATGGGCAGCTCAAGGGGCGTTTTCTTCCCCTTCCCCTCCCGCGTGTACTCCAGAAGCTCCTTGTACACGTGAGCATAATCCGGATGCGAGTCCGCCTCCAGCAGGGTGCAGGATTCGCACGAGCCGCAGCTATCGGCGAGCGCCCCCGATTTATCTTTCTTCGTGTGGGGCTTTTGACAGAGCAGGAGCTTGGCCCATTCGCGGGCGGTCTTATATTTCCCCACCCCTTCCGGCCCGGCGAAAATGTACGCATGGGCCGGCCGGTCCACAGCGAGCCCCCGCTGTAGAATCCCGATGGCTCGATCCTGGCAAAAGACGTCTCTTAGCGACATAACACTCCCAAGCATCAAGAATCAAACGGCAAGAATACCAGGCCCCCGACACGCCTGCAACGTTTTCCCCGCGCACCGGCTCGACAAGGATCGCGTCTCCCTTTTCCATCACTTCCCGGCCGCCAAGGCTTCTACTTGAGCCAGCATGTCATCCAGGGCCTTGCGGTCCAGCGGCCGGCCGCCGATGACGACCGCGTGAATCTTCGAGGTGTTCCGGATGACCTCCGGGGGCTTGACGCCGGTCTCCTCCGGGGCGGCAGCGGAAGGTCAGGGATTCGCCGCGCCTTGACTTGGCACAGCCACGGCTTGGCGCCTTGCCGCAAGAGCTTCAGCCATTTGGCTGCGTTCTTCTTCGTGATGTCGTACCGCTCACCCGTCTTGAACTCCGCAAGTTCCCCGGCGCGATTCCTGGACGCCCATTCCAGGAAGGCCGCGAACTGTCGGGTCCAGGCATTGGTCTCGTGAGCAGACAGCTTGGCTCGAACTTCCCGGATCACGCCGTCGCCAAGCACAAACTGAACGCGGGCCTTGTTGTTCGAGGCCCAGTCCATGAACGCCCCCGACGGCGTATGCAGACCGATACGGCTTGATTCGGCCGAGATCTTCCCGATGAAGCTCTCGATCAGTCCATCTCGGAATCGAAACTGAAAGCTGTCGAAAATGAGAACGTCCACTCCCCAGGAGACGGCCGCTCGCTCTGTGCCACGGCAAGTCACCATGCTCCGGTCGACCCGAAAGTCCTCGAACTCCCAATGGATGCCGAGCATGGCCTCGAACCCCTTGCGCAGCTCGTTCTTGCCGCGCGACGGCGGCCCACAGGACGTCATCGGCGGACCAGGCTCATTCAGGAATTGGAAGACGGCGTTCTCGGTGAAGAAACTGAGTGTCCTTTCCACGTCGCCGGCGTTGAGGGCCTCCCGGAAAGCCCGGACCTTGTCCACCAAGCCGTGAGGATCATATAGCGGCTCGGCGGGCCTTACTTCTCCAGCGTGCAACTCCCCGGAGTCTCCGGCCTCTGGGCTCGTGAACGTCCTGCCCCAGGGCCGGCTGCGGGCACCGGGGCGCGAGGCAGAACATTCTGGCGGAGGACACTGGCCTTCTCGCCCAACCTCTTGACCGGCCTCATGCGTCATGCTATCATTGCTTTTGCAAGCGAAGGAGGTCCGGAATGCCGGCAGTGCTGGGGACCAAGGGCTTGGGCAGAGCGCCTGCGACAGGGGGGGTCACGCCGCCGAGAGCGGAGACGGGGAATTCTCATGCGAAAAGAGGCAGTCTGCCGCTCCTGGTTGGTGCGGACGGCAGGATCATTGTCAAGCTGTCGTGGTCTGCAAAGGAGACAAGAAATGACCAACTATAGAATCCGCAGTCGATCGACCGACGGCTTGTTCACGCCTGGAGGAGCCTCGCTGTTTGTTCTGTGTGTCCTTCTCGCTTCAACTCACGCGGGGGTGGCTCTCGCGGCTGAGGAGACGTTCGACATTCTCCCCTGGACGGATGGGATCGTCTACTACAAGTTCGACGACGGCTCGGTCGGGCCGGTGGCCGTACATGCGGATGACCAAACCTTGATTGAGACCGAAATGACACGTTGGGAACGGGCCTTGACCCTCGCGGACCCGAGTGGGGCGGGAACGAAAAAGTACATCGACTTCCGGCCGTGCAGCAATAACTGTTCCCCTCCGTATCTTCTTATCCGATACAACCTCCTCAACGCCGATGGGACGGAGGCCGAGTGTAACAACATGTCCGACCCGGTCGGCATGGAGGCCAGAGACCCCGACGGTCATCCTGAAGGGCGCAGCGACGATGGCGTCACGGAGCTGCACTTTCGCCGGGGGACGTGTCCCGCCGAGGCGGACGCCGGCAATCCGGCCAGGGCCGTGCCGGCCAGTGCCAGGACCAACCAGGGGGACCGCATCATTCTCCATGAACTGGGTCATGCCCTGGGTTTCTGGCATGAGTTCAACCGCTCCGACGCCGATCGATGGTTGATGGAGGTTCCGGATGAGGACGGCGATGTCTTCGCGGATTCGTTCGGGACGAAGGCCGGTCTCATGCCCGCCCTGGGCAGCTACGACTACGATTCGATCATGCATTACAGTTCGGGGGGAATAGGAGGGGCACCCTATTACTACGACTACCTTGGGAACGTCTTTCGCAAGAGCGATCAGGGTGCCGTTGTTTCCGAACGGGACAAGTCGCGTCTTCTGCAGTACTTGGCGCATGAACGATATCCGAAATGGGGTTTCTTCCGGTCCCTCAGTTACCAGGCACAACACGATCCTGATGAGTTGCCCAATCCGTATCTGGCGGAGGGGGTCGAGGCAGTTGGCACGCCGGCAATCGCCTACCAGCGCCCCGGCAACTACGCTCTGTTCGCCCGCGGCTCCGACAACCGTATCTACTGGGAGAACTTCCGAACGGCGACGAACGGCATTCCCATCGTGGATCGCTGGCGTTCCATCGGACGGTACTTCAGTTCCGATCCGGCAGCCGTGTCGCGGGGTCCCGATAGGTACGATGTCGTCGCTGTCAACGATCGTGGAGAGGTCCAGCGGATCAAGTATATCGACGGCGATTGGTCCGATCCCTCGGTCATCCGCGGCGGATATCCTACCGGTGGTATCAAGCGGAACGCCGAGGGTGATTACATCGGCCCTGCCATTGCCGCGCGTGGTGCGAGCCTGCTGGACGTGTTCGTCGTCCGCAGCGACGGACGGCTCGCGGTGAGCACGTGGGAGGACAACAACTGGGGGCAGTGGCGTACGCTGGGGACCGGCTATGATGTCACTGCCCAACCCGCCGCCGTCGCTCTCTCCGATGCAGCGGTCCAGCTCGCCATCAACGAGAGCAACGTCTTCCTGTATGAGCCTCTTCTGACGTTTGCGCCATTGGTGCCGTCGTTCTCCGTCGGCATTGTGAAGGGCGCCACTGCCTACCGGTCGCCGCCGGCGGTAGCCAAACGCGGCGGCCAGATCGATCACTATCGCGTCCTGATCGCCAACTCGCACGGCCGCATATCCCACCGGACTGCCACCGGGGACTGGCTGGATATTGGGGGTATCCTCAAGCCGGGTACAGGCCCGGTCGCCGTGGCAACGGGGGACTTCTCGTTCAAAGCCCTCATGAACGGCGAGGATGCAACTGACTGCGATCTGTCCCGCTCCACACGGCCCGGCGAGGCTCCCTTCTATGGGAGCCGACCCGGCGGCCTCTGGATAAGGGATCTCGACTGAAACGCACCGGAGGCCCGTGGAACCCAACGAACTGCTCGACCCGGCACAGGGGCCGGTTTCGCCGCGTTTCTCGGCGGATGTGCGTAAACCCAGCGCGGAGTGCCAAATGTGAACGCATTGCGGGCGTGTCGCCGGGGGCTGTTTCAGCGAAGCTTGTCCATCCGGCGTGCATCACCTGCACGATACGTTGGCTACCGGCCTGCCTCTGACAACATTTGCACAGCTTGCACGACTTCTTTGTGCACGGCCTCCATACTGCCGGTGGCGTCCACGACGGCAAAATCCGGGCGGCCCTCCGCCAACGTCAGAAAGCCCTCCCGAACGCGGCTGTGATAGTGGTCTCCTTTTTGCTCCATTCTATCCAACTCGCGCTGGAGGCGCTGGGCGGTCGTCTGGAGATCGACGTCCAGGATGATCGTCAGGTCCGGCCAGACCCTTTCCAGCGAGGCCCGGGCGATCTCGATCACCTTCTCCATCCCAAACGCGCCGGCGTATCCCTGATAGGCACAGGTGCTCGAAAGCCAGCGGTCCAAGACCACGCATTTGCCTTCGCTCAGGGCCGGCTGGATCTTCTCCGCCCAAAGCTGCACACGGGCCGCCATGTACAGCAGCACCTCCGCCGGCGTGGTCATGGCCTCATGAGCCGGGCTCAGCAGAATCTCGCGAATCTTCTCGCCGATGACCGTCGCCCCCGGATCACGGAAACCAATGGTCGGAACTCCTTGGCTCTGAAGCCAATCCATCAACAGCCGGGCCTGGCTGCTCTTGCCGCACCCATCCGGCCCATCCAGCACGATGAATCGACCGGCCAACTTCCTATCCATTTCCTGGTCGTTTGTGCTCACACGCTATTCCATGCCTTCTCGTGATTTCTCGAGGAGCTTCGCAAGGATTTCTTGCACCCCCAGGGATTCCGCCCACTTCCAGAGGTATTGCTCGTCCAATTTCCGGCCCTGGATCTGTAAGACGCCGAGCACGTCTCGCATCTGTTGCTCGGATGCGCTGTCCTTGGCCCACTCCAGTTTGCTCAGGATGGCGTCCTCGGGAGAGAGCACCCAGACTTCCATGCCAAGAATGGCCGCTTTCCGCCTGCGTCCGAACTCCGCGGTGCTGAAAGCTCTGGCGGCCCGGACGCGCAAATCCGCCTTCCAACCGGTCTTGATGTCAATGACGTTGAAAGCCGATCTGGCCCTCAGCGCCGCCCACGCCGCTTCTTTGCTGATATAGTAATCTGGTCCCACACTATTGAGAAATTGGTGGAACTGGGACTCTGTCGGGTCAATCACCAAATCCACATCGTTGGTTGCCCTTGGGCGACCGTGCAAGCTGCTGCCCAGCGAGCCTGCGACCATGTACGGGATCCCCGCTTCATCCAACAGGTCTACGAGTCTTCTCAAAAAGTCGCGTGGCTCATTCATCGACAGGCTTCTCATTCCCGAACGCCTCGTTGTACAAGCGGTCGCCAAGGACGATTCGTAATACCTCCTGCCTTACGCGGGCTTCATCCCAATCCGGGTGGCGGTGACGCACACCGTCTTTGACGATCTGGCGCAGATTATCGCTGAATTCGAGCGTCATAGCCGCCCGGCCGCTGGTGCCCAGACCACGCAGGATCTCGATCTGCTTGAGGAAGGCATCGCGGCTTGTGTCTCTCGGGATGTTCTTCATGTCGATCAAAAGCGGCTCCAGCCGCGCACCGGTTCGCTCGGCTCCGTGGCGGAGCCTTCCGCGAGCGCGGGCTCAAAGTACAGCAGGAAACGGGCCCGGGAGAATCGGATTCCGAGCATTTGTTCAAACTCGTCGGCCTGGACGACGGAAGTGGCGGTGAAGGAATAGACCTCGTCCTGCTCCAGGGAGCGGGTCTCGACGATCTTGCCGGTTTGCTTCTCGACGAGATAGGCCGTCCCTCGCTCGGGCGCCTTCCATTCGATCATCATGCCGCCGCCGACCATCTGGGGCGCATCGGGCAGGCGAACGACCGGGGCTTGCTTGCCGGCCCCACAGCCGCCCACCGCCAGGACGCCCAACAGGCTTCCGACGAGAACCGATACAACAACGTGCGGGTAGTTTCTCTTGTTCATCTGCCTGACCTCCTCGTGACGGATGGTTCGTGCTCACTTTGCCAGGGTGAAGTTCTCATCGCCGACGACCTGTCGCATCTGGCGGCAGAACTCCACATCCGGATTGATGGACAGGCTTCGGTCCGCGGACGCGTAGACCTTGCCTTTGTCCGTCGTAATCACCACCGACAGCGACCGGCTGCCCTTGTGCGATTGGCAGATGCTGCGGATCTGCATCACTTTCTCCTTGGTTACGTTCCTCGCGTCCAGCCGGATTCGAACCCCTTTGGCCAGCTTCTCCCGGGCCTTGTCGATCGGGATCATCTCGGAAGCGATAATGTTCGGCCGCTCCCGGCGGTAGTCGGCCTTGCCCTTGACGAAGACCACCGTGTCCTCGATCAGCAGGGGCGCGAGCTCGCTGAGCGCATCGGGGAACAGGACGACCTCGATCTGGCCCTGCAAGTCTTCCAACGTAAAGACCGCCATCTTGGAGCCGGCGTTGCGGCCCGTCTTGGTCAGATTATACCGGATTTTCGTAATCATTCCACCGATGGTGACCAGCTTTTCGCCGTTGCCGTTGCCATTACCGTGTCCGTTATCGTGTCCGTTGGCTTGACCGGTGCTTTGCGCCAGGCGGGCGGTATTCGTGGTCGAGTAGTTGTTGATGGCCTCGGCGTGCTGGCTCAGCGGGTTGCTCGTGACGTAGAACCCGAGGACCTGCTTCTCGAAGGCGAGCATCTGCAATTCCGGCCAGGGCGGCACATCCGGAAGCTGCTTGTGATCCTCGGCGTAGTCCGTCTCTTTGGTCATCTGCCCGAAGAAGTTCATCTGGCCGTTGAGCTTGTCCAGTTGCAGACTGGCGCCGACCTCCATCGCCCGTTCGAGGGCGACCGTCATCTGGTGGCGGTTGCCGCCGAGCCGGTCGAAGGCGCCGCCTTTGATGAGGGCCTCGATCACCTGCTTGTTGACGGCCCGCAAGTCTACGTTCTCGCAGAAATGGAAGAGGCTCTGGAACCGCCCGATGCGCTGGCGGGCCGCAATCATGTGCTCGACCGCCTTTTCCCCGACGCCTTTAACCGCCGCCAATCCAAAGCGAATCACCCCTTTATTGCCTTGGCCGGTTTCCTTGTACAGCGGCGTGAAATCGACATCGCTGTCGTTGATGTCGGGTGCCATGACCTCGACGCCCAGGCCTTGGCACTCGGCAATATATTCGACGATCTTATCGGTATCGCCCATTTCATAGGTGAGCAGGGCAGCCATGAACTCCACCGGCCAGTGGGCCTTCAGGTAGGCTGTCTGATACGCGATAAACGCATAGCGCGTCGAGTGACTCTTGTTGAAGCCGTACCCGGCGAAACGCTCGATCAGCTCGAAAATCTGCTCCGCCTCCTCCTTTTTCAAGCCCTTGTCGACACAACCCGCGAGGAATCGCTCTTTTTCTTTGACGATGATGCTGGCCTTCTTTTTGCTGATGGCCTTGATGAGCGTATATGCATCGCGCAGCGGGATGTCACCCATGCGGTTGCATATTCGCATAACCTGTTCCTGGTAACACATAATTCCGTAGGTCTCTTGGAGCACCTCGGTCATGATCGGGTGGGGCAGGGACCATTTGGCGCCGTGCTTGCGGTCGATGTAGTCCGGGATCAGGATCATCGGGCCGGGGCGGTAGAGGGCGTTGGCGGCGATCAGGTCCTCGATGCGGTCCGGCTTCATCTTCATCAGCAGGTCCTGCATTCCGCCGGATTCGAACTGGAAGACGCCCCTCGTCTTGCCGTTGGCGAAGATCTTGAAGGTCTGCGGGTCGGTGATGTCGAGCTTCTCCAGGTCGAGGTCCACGCCATGGTTCTGCTTGACCAACTGGCGGGCCCGCTCCAGGACACTGAGCGTCTTGAGGCCCAGGAAGTCCATTTTCAGCAGGCCGACCTTCTCGACGATGGGACCTTCGTACTGGGTGATGATTTCCTCGGTCCCCGGGGCCTTGTAGAGCGGCACGAAATTCGTCAGTGGCTCATCGGCGATGACCACACCCGCCGCGTGCACGGAGGCGTGCCGGGCGAGGCCCTCGAGCTTGCGGCCGATGTCGATCACCCGGCGGGTCAACTCGTTCTCATCGTAGGCCTTCTTGAGCTCGGGCTCAGTCTCCAGGGCCTTGTCGAGCGTCATGTCGAGCGAGAAGGGCACCAGTTTGGCGAGCCGGTCCGCCTCCGCCAGCGGTACCGCGAGGACGCGGCAGATGTCTCGGATCACGGCCTTGGCCTTCATCGTCCCGAAGGTGATGATCTGGGCGACCTGGCCGTACTTTTGCCGTACGTATTCGATGATCTCCTGCCGGCGGGCCTGGCACATGTCGATGTCAATATCGGGCATCTCGTTTCGCGCTGGGTCCATGAACCGTTCGAACAGCAGGTCGTACCGTAGCGGATCTACGTTGCACAGGCCCAGGCAATAGCCGACAATCGTGCCGACGCCGCTACCCCTGGCCCCCACGGGAATGTTGTTCTCGCGGGCGTGATTGCAGAAGTCCCAGACGATCAGGAAGTAGCTCGAAAAGCCCTTGGATTGAATCACCTGGAGCTCGCGGTCGAGCCGCTCCTTGATCTGGGGCGTCATCTCGCCGTAACGTCTCTTGATGCCTTCGAGGCACAGGCGGGTGAGGTAGTCCTCCGGCGTCGAGCCGTCGGGCGGCGTGAACCGGGGCGCGTGGCGCGTGTGCAGGTCGATCTCGACGTTGCACCGTTCGGCGATGGCGACGGTGTTGTCACAAGCCTGCTGCGCCTCCGGAAAGAGCTTCCGCATCTCGGCGTCGTTCTTGAGATATACGTCCGGCGGATAGATCATGCGATCCGGATCGTCCGCGTGCTTGCCGGTGCTGATCGCACAGAGGCAATTGTGGGCCTCGTGGTCCTCCTCGGTGAGAAAGTGCACATCGTTTGTGGCGATCAGGCCGACGCCCAATTCGTTCGCCAAGTCGATCAAGGCCTCACAGGGGTCCGGACCGTCGCTCTGGTGGCGTTGCAGCTCGATGAAGAACCGCTCCGGCCCGAAGATCTTCAGGTAGCTCTCGGCCGCCTGTCGCGCCGCCTTCATGTCCCCGCTTGCCGCGGCGACCGTGACCTCGCCCTTGAGACAGGCGGTAGCGCAGATGATGCCTTCATGGCACTCGGCTAGAATTTGCTTGTCGATGCGAGGCCGATAATAGAAGCCGTCGACATAACCGGCGCTCGCCAGCTTGAGCAGGTTCCGGTAACCGGTGTTGTCCTGGGCCAACAGAATCAGGTGGTACGCGGCATCGGAGATCGACGTTTTGGTTCGGTCCAGGCGACTGCCGGGTGCGACATAGGCCTCAATGCCGATGATGGGCTTGATCTCCGCGGCCTTGGCCTTGGTGTAGAACTCCACCGCCCCGAACATGTTGCCATGATCGGTCACGGCCACCGCGTTCATGCCCAGCTTCTTGCACCGCTCGAACAGACCCTCAAACGTGACGGCCCCGTCGAGCAGCGAATACTGGCTGTGCAAATGAAGGTGTGTAAATCCTTTACTGGGCATAACTTACGAAATCCTTACACGGCACCTGAATCGACCCTCATGATAGGTCATGAGGGAGGCAGTGTCAAGGATGTTTCGTTTGCCCGCCGCGGGCGGCAGCGGCATTCTCATCTTGATTACGCGGCGGATTTCGCCTATCATGACGGTGGTAACACTGAAATGCGACAGCGTGAGCAGACCGCAGAGGACGGCGGTTCCTAACCAACGACCTGTGACTTCTTGTTGCTCATCGCGTGTGTGCTGATCGCAGTTCTGGCCATGGGGCAGACCGTGATTCGGCGGAATCGAGAATCGCGAGCGAGTGTCGCAAGATGGACACGTACCAGTACAAATATGGAGATCGGCCGCTTGAGGGATACACGATTCAGCGGGCGGCCGGCAGGGGCGGCTTCGGCGAGGTCTATTACGCCATCAGCGACAGCGGCCGCCAGGTGGCCTTGAAGGCTGTCCAGACCTACGAGCAGATCGAAGTGCGCGGCATCAGCCAGTGCATGAACCTCAAGAGCCCGCACCTGGTGACGATCTTCGATGTCAAGTACAACGATCAGCGCAAGCCCTTCGTCATCATGGAATTCGTCTCGGGACCGTCGCTGGCCGACCTGCTGAAGGAATCGCCGGGTGGGCTGGGGACCCAGAAGGCGGCGTTCTTCCTGCGGGAGATCGGCAAGGGTCTGTCGTTTCTGCATGAGTGCGGGATCGTGCACCGCGACCTCAAGCCGGGCAACATCTTCTACGAGAACGGCTATGTGAAGATCGGCGACTACGGCCTGACCAAGGCCATCAGCGATAGTTCTCACAGCAGCCAGACAACGATGGTTGGCACCGTGAAGTATATGGCCCCGGAGGTCGGCGCGGGCCAGTACGACCGCAGCATCGACATTTACGCCCTCGGCATCCTGCTGTATGAGATGCTGACGGGCCAGGTGCCGTTCCTGGGGTCCAGTCCGGCGGAGATCCTCATGAAGCACATGACCGCCGCCCCGGACCTGACCAACATCGAAGAGCCGTTCGCCCGCGTGATTCGCAAGGCCCTGGCCAAAGACCCGGCCGAGCGGTATCAGAGCGTGCAGGCGATGGTCGAGGACGTGTTCGGCACCGAGCACGTTCGCAACAGTGTCTCTCAGTTCGCGCCGGAAGAACTGTCTGTGGTGGCGGAGCACATCGCGCAGAAGATGCAAAGCTCCTCATCGGCAGCCGATGTTCCTCACGTTCGTCGCGATGAACCGCACTGCGGCTGGTGCTGCTGTAGCTGGCTCTTCAAGCGAGTATGGACAAGGAGGTTCAGGATACCTATTGCTGTTCTACTGATTGCCGGGACAATGGCAGTTGGGGGCTCCCTCGCGGTTTCCAGGCATGCCAGGCATCAGAGGCAGATGCTTGATGCCGACGTCGTTGCCGCCAGGAAAGCGGCAGAGGCTGGAAACATGAAGCTGGTGCTGGACTTGATCGGGAAGTACCCGGGACACACCGATCTGGTCGATCTGAGGGTAACTGCCTTCAAGAAGCTGCAACCCACCTACTTGAATGTGGCCGGCAGGCGCTCGGATCGGGAATTGGACAAGTTGCTCAACCGACGCGTTCAGGCCCGTGGCGTCATGGTATGGGACGTTTCGCGCCGGAAAGACGGTCACTTGTGGAGTTGTATCCAGGCCCAGATGAGCGAGAAGGACTATCGCTATCTGCAGTTGTTCTTCCCGAAAGGAGCGGGCACGGTGGCCGATCTGCAGAAGGAGGGGCTCGTGAAAGGGGCGCGAGTCCAGGTATACGGATTCCTCACCAAGGTGGACAAGCATCTCTTGTCAAAGGATGAATACGGCCTCAATCCCATCGAAGCCTGGGAGGCGGCAGGGGACCGGTAACGGGGAGTGTTCCATCGCACACGAAAAAACAAAGCCACAAAGGACAGCGAACGCCAACGAAGTAGATTGTGTGTCCCCCCGCGACTTCTTCAGGCGAGCGGGGGCGCTCACCCCACTCTATAGCTTGGTGGCTTTGTGTGGGATTCGCCCCCTTTCTGCATTTTGACCCTTGACAGTACCATACGCGTCGCTCACAATACTCACAGCAACACTGGAATGCGACATCTTTGACAGGCCCAAGAGAGCCGTTGACTTATTTGGGAGGCCGAAATAGTCGAATAATTGAATCCACTAATATGATCGTTGCGTAGCTTCGGCTGCTGTCCAAACGAAACTGGCAATTTCACATGCAAGGCAGCGCTCAGGTACGCCCCGTATTGGGGCGTGCCGAAAGCGTTCTTGCGAGGCATGCCAGTGCCTGTTTGGGACGTGAGTAAGCACGTCCCAGTTCGTTTCCAGGCACGGCGTCCCTCGAAGACAATCACCTGCCTTCTTCCTTCCTGCCAGTAGTCATCCGACCGTGGACAATCCATCGAATCTGTGCTCGTCGCCTTCCCGTTGGGTGGCGATGAACCAACCAAAGTGTCTTGCTGCAATTGAGGAGTATGAACATGAAAGGCGCAATGTACCGCGCGGAAACGCAGTGCAATGGTGTTCTGAGCAGACCCCGCATGGCTGGCACCATTGCCGCTCTCATCGTCGTCTCGCTTGGTGCGCAGGTTGCTGGCGGAAGCACCAGCTTGGAGGGGCCATGGTACGTGCACGGGCTGATTTCCGGGGACCACCCCGCACATGTGCCGGGTTGGTACTGGCTGTCATCGAGCATCGATTCCGCTGGAACTGTCGTCGCTACCAGCACCGTTCACGACAGCATGGGCAACGCGTACTACACTCCCTGGATGATGCAGTATACGGCGAAAGCAGGACGACTTGTCATGTCCCCAAATCCAATCAATTTCTCTGGAGTCGTGAACGACAGTGGGGACTTCATCGCGGCTACAGCCACCATGGCGCCGGGGGATATTCGTGATGTGAAAGGGTACAACCTGTTTATCGGTGTCAAGCAGGGCACTGGGTATGCCACTGCTGATTTAGCAGGAACGTGGCGAATGCACGGCCTCGTATCGGGCGATTCGCCTCAGTGGCGTGGTTGGGTCTATGGCACGAGCACTATGACTTCTACGGGGAGTTCCTCTTTTGATGTCCACAATTCCAGTGGGGACAACGAAACCGGCTCGGGGGGCGCACATCTCACGAGCGATGGCATCTTGACAATGGATGGGTTGACGAACAGCCATGGCTTGATGAGTGTCGATAAGAAGACCGTGGTCTTTACGAGCACCGACGGAGGGGGAGGTTTCAGCCTATACTTGATGCAGAAACAATCAGGCGTCAGCTTCAGCTCACTTGATCTTGTTGGCCGCTGGTCTCTGCGCATGCTGACGAGCGGCGATGCTCCCCAGTGGACGGGGTGGGTCTACGGTGACATGGAGGTGGGCACGCTCGGCGTTT
>Ga0315289_10000602_pt1 | contig 55446 bp, 42 predicted proteins | sample YL17G11_40_MG_FD_203452 | JGI IMG/M metagenome (GOLD analysis project Ga0315289, IMG submission 203452) | Sediment microbial communities from Yellowstone Lake, YNP, Wyoming, USA - YL17G11_40 | ecosystem: Environmental > Aquatic > Freshwater > Lake > Sediment | place: USA: Wyoming | collected...
AAGAAAGGTTGTTGGGATCTTCAATCACTCATGCCATAAAGGCGCGAAAAGCCTTTGTAGAAGCCAATGGCGACTCTCTTTCAACCTTGCACTATAACTTCATCGCCATTAAAAAAAGCAACACTATTTGAGCATTATGCCCATTGCGAGCCCCGATTTATCGGGGCGAAGCAATCTCTGGGCGTGGGGATTGCTTCGTCGCTTCGCTCCCCGCAATGACAGCTTATTTAATGTCTTTGTATTAGTTTTTTTCTTTTTCTTCCTCCAACTTACGAACGATCTTCTCCCAAACGTTCGCCCACTTTTCTGGGGTTTGATTATACTCCTTTATGAAATGATTGATCTTCTCTTTAGTGACATCATACTTTTCAAATATCTTTTTTCTTTCTTCTTCTAATTTAGCTGGCTCGGTATCATACATCTCCGAGGCGATGGAAAGCTGGACATAAACTTCCACAAATTTATCCTCGGAAAGCTTTGAAGATGTTTTTGGACGATTAAGAACTATAAAAAAGATAATCAGAAGAAAAACAACTGAGATTATGATTATTGACTTTTTCTTGAACAAAGTTAGAAGGTTTAAAAGTTAAAAAGTTCAAAGGTTCAACTAAAACTGTCAGACCTAAATATTTGTTTATTATTGAAGTTGTCAAGGGGAAAATGGGTTTTTGTAATTTCGAAAGATTGCTTCGTCGCTCCACTCCCCGCAATGACAGTTCATTTAATGCTTTGTATTAATATAAACGCACATAAATGCATATGCATTTTCAATTTGTTCCACTTTACTTGATTCCCCCCTCACCCTATCCCTGCTATACATTTCGCTTCGCTCAACCCTATGGGTTTCACTTCGTTCAATCTCCCACTAAGGGGAGAGGGGAAATGATAAATTTCACTTGATAGTTTAAACTTTTATCGTATTATCATTAGTTAATGATAGTCTGTAGGTTGATATTTCGTGAAGGGTTTTGGAGGTAGATACGATGTTTAGGAATATTGTTAAAATAACTTTTTTTCTCACTTTTTTTCTTTGTTTTTTATCTAATTCCTATGCTGACAAAATTCTGATCTACATGGACCTCGCTCAGACCGATCATCTGAAGGCTTATGGGGTGGCTTATTGGGCTTTGGAGCATGGGCATAATATGGAGTGGCTTTTGAATTATCGGGGGGGATCATTCATGACCGATTATTACGAGGAGATTGCAGACCTGTGCAGATTGAGAGGGGTGGCATTTGACCAGATCGATCTTTCCCAAGCCGCATCCATCTATAAGGAGATTGAGGAAAATAATATGGAGGTAGTACTTTTGGAGAAAGCTCCAGCGATTGCGATCTATAGCCCGGCTAATAAGGAACCGTGGGATGACGCGGTGACCTTAGCCTTGACCTATGCGGAAATTCCCTATACTACCCTGTGGGATGAGGAGGTTTTAAGAGGAGAGCTGGAGAAATACGATTGGCTACATCTACATCATGAAGATTTCACCGGTCAATATGGAAAATTTTATGCGGCTTACAGAAATGCTTTGTGGTATAAACAGGAACAGCTGACCTGCGAGCTTACGGCAAAAAAATTGGGATACAGAAAAGTATCAGATGAAAAAAAAGTGGTGACTAGAGCAATTCTGGATTATATGGCAAAGGGGGGGTTCGTCTTTGCCATGTGCTCTGCCACCGAAACCATGGACATCGCCTTATCTGCAGAAGATGTGGATATTGTCCCGACAGAGCTGGATGGGGATCCGGTGGACCCGGATTGCCAAAGTAAATTGGATTACTCAAAAACCTTAGCTTTCACGGATTTTAAAGTTTCAACAGATGCATATAAATATGAGCATTCCACCATAGACACCACTCCGGATAAAACCGCCGCCCGGCTGGGAATGGAGGCAGATTATTTCACTCTTTTCGACTTTTCTGCAAAACTGGATCCAGTTCCGACCATGTTGGTGCAAAATCACGTCTCGGTGGTGCAAGGCTTCATGGGTCAAACCACCGCTTTCAGAAAAAGTCTGGTAAAAAAATATGTGACGATCTTAGGAGAGACTGAAGGGAGGGACGAGGTAAAATATATCCACGGGAATTTTGGAAGGGGAACCTGGACCTTTTACGGCGGACACGATCCTGAGGACTATGAGCATAGGGTGGAGGACCCTCCTACGGATTTGAGCCTGCACAAAAGCTCGCCGGGATATAGGTTGATACTAAACAACATTCTGTTTCCTGCGGCGAAAAAGAAAGAAAGGAAAACTTAAGAAGTCACCCCTCACCCTAACCCTGCTATGCATTTCACTTCGTTCAACCCTACGGGTTTCACTTAGTTCAATCTCCCACAAGGGGAGAAGGAAGGTCGAAGTAAATCCAAATCATAAAAAATCACAAATTTTCATTATAATTTGAGAAGTTATAAGATCAAAGTTAAGGTTTTAAAGATTCTGGAAAAAGGGGAGTGCCCGCTAAATTTAAAGGTGGGGGACGAATTCATTTTTGATCGCCTTCCTCCGCCCCAATTCTGCAACTGGGCATTTCATTCACTGTTTCCCGCTATCACTGCTTTACGATTTGGAGGAAATATCCCCTGGGAAGAAAAGGAGGGAGTGTGTCATCTCTGCTGTCCGGATCCTGAGAATCCAGTGGTATTTGAGATCAGTAGAATCGAAGAAAAGCAGTCAAAATCCACCCCCATAAATGAGGAATGACGTATGATTGATTACAGATAAGGAATATTCGTCATTCGTCATCAGTCACTGCTCATTCCTCTTATGATGAATGGACAAGATTCGATTTTACTCTATTGTAAGACTCTTAACCAGCTTTGCCTTCGGGACAATCCTTCCGGTCTATGTCCTATATTTCCGAAATTATCAGATAAATCTTTTTCAGATCGCCTTATTGGCTTCCATCTTCGAAGCCTCCATTTTGATTTTCGAAATGCCCACTGGGCTTGTGGCGGACATCTATGGCAGAAGAATCTCGGTGATCCTCTCCGCTTTCGTCTCTTTCATTTCGGGCATTTTCTTCATCTTCTTTCCATATCTGTTTGGGTTTATTATGGCAGAGATATTAAACGGACTGGGTGAGACCTTTAGATCAGGAGCTTTGGAAGCCTGGTTGGTCGATTCATTGAAGCATGAAGGCAAAGAAGAGAAGGTCAAACATGCTTTTGCTCAAGGGACAAAATACCGGATTTTTGGAAATCTATCGGGATTGATTTTAGGAGGATATTTGGCTTCGCTGAATATTAAACTGGTCTGGGTCCCTTTTACTCTCATATTTTTTATCTTAAGTATATTTCTGATTTCGAAAATGAGGGAAGAATACAAGATCGAAAAAACAGTTCCCGATAGAATTCGTTCAAAGATTTCTGACATGATCAGAAAAAGCCTTGTCGTCATAAAATCACAGAAGTTGATTTTAGCTCTACTTATCCTGGTTCTTTTTTCTGAATTCTCCTTTGAGACCATCTCCCAATATTGGCAGGTTCATTTCAGCGAGAATCTTTTCATAAAGACTGAATATTTCGGTTGGATTTTGGCGATCTCATCTGTTATCACCATCCTTTTGATAGATAAAGTGACTAAATTGTCCGAGAAGTTTAGGCATGAAGTTTCTTCTTTGGTGATCTTGGAGATTTTATTTCTTCTAAGCCTTTTTGTCGTTGCTATAACTTATTCTCCGCTTTTAGCGGTGATATTTTTCATTCTACTTCAATCCCTTGTAAGCTTCAAAGAGCCTATTTTCTTGGCTTTGTATAACAAACAGATCCCATCTGAACAAAGAGCCACCCTCCTTTCCTTTCAAAGTTTAGTGGGCTCGGGTGGGGAGGTTTTGGCCGGGCTTTGTATCGGGGCGGTGGCTTTGAAATTCGGGTTAAGAATAACCTTCGGCTTGGAAAGCGCCGTTTTGTTCTTAGGATTGGTTCTCTTCGTTCTTCTTACCAGACCAAAGCAGAATTAAACAATTTTTATATTGTGTATGGTTTCTGACTTGCTCGGGCGGGGTTGAACCCCCGCCCGATCCAAAGATAAGATTTCAAAAATCATAGCCAAATTTGAAATAGAATTTGTCCCATTTGTTTGTTGAGAATTCCCACGAAGCGGGATCCTTCGGACCCGCCGAAGGCGGGGTGGTTATGCCGTAAGCAAATTCCAAAGGACCTAAGGGGGTATCTAAAGCCAAACTGGTGCCAAAGGCATGTCTTAGGTTTTTAAGCTTTATGCTCTCCACTTTTGACCACACGTTTCCCATATCATATCTTAAGGTCCAATATAATCTGTGAAAGAATCTAAAACGCAAGCCCAGGTTCCCCAAAAACATTTTGTCCCCTCTAAGCTCTTCGGCAAATAACCCATATAATTGGTCTGGTCCTCCTAAGGTGAATTTTTCGCTTGTGGGCACAGTCCCATCTGAAATTCCTATGGCTATCTTAGGATGAAAATTGACTCGTTTATGCAAACGGAAATAAGACTCCAAAGAGGTGAATGCTTTTCTATAAACCACATCCCCGCCCAGAATATCTCCGGCGAATTCAAAATACAGACGATGATATTTTCCCTTATCCGGAAATGGATATTTATCAAAAGTATCCACCAAAGATCTCAGGGTAAGGCTTCTTATATTATAGGTGGATTTGTTTTTGAAAACGGTGTTATTTATTTCAACTTGCTCCCATCTGGTTTCCACAGATGCTCTCCCCAATCTGGAAATATGCTGTCCGAAGGAGAACGTGGTTCCAGTCCTTTTCTCTTTGAAATAGCCTATCTTTTGATGTTCATCATATAGACTTATTTTCTCCCTTTGATGAAAAACATCAAGTTTATAGGTTAAATAAGTTTTGAAGATTCGATCTGCTTTGAAATTTAGTTTATAGATCTGCTTTCGCTCTCCATATTGAAGATGAGTGTAAATCTCGTTGCCCACCCCTAAGAAGTTGGTATCCACAAAATGCAAAAATCCTTCGGTCCTGTATTCATCTTTGAAGTGCGCTCCCACTCTGACTAAATTGAACTTCTTCTCTTTGACTCTAATCTGAAGAATCAATCCTTCTTTGGTGGAAATGGTATTTAAGACCACATTTTCAAAAAGCCCGGTGCTGTATATATTGGAGATACCCCGGCTGGCTAATTCGGAGTTGAAAGGCTTCCCTGGCTTTAAGGGAAAATTCCTCAGCACCACCCAGTTTTTTGTCCTTTTATTCCCGCTCAATTCAAGGTGAGAGACTTTTCCCTCATTTAAGCTTACTTCCAAATTCTGGGAAACAGAGTCATATCTTGTGCTTTCGAAGTGAGCTAAACTGTATCCATTCCGATGGTAAAACGTGATTGCCGAATCCAAATCTTTTTGTAAAATTTCAGAGTTGAGAACCTCAGCAGGGATAAAGTTGATTTGTCTTTGCAGGAGGGAATCGGGATAAATGCTGTTATTCCGAAATATGATTTTTTTCACCGGAGAATTTTCGACCACATGGTAAGAAAGAGAATATTCACTCTCATTGATTCTCGAAAGTAGAGCAAAAACATCTGAGAAATATCCGGTGGAGTAGATTCTCTCTAGATCCAATCGGATTTGGCCTTTGGTCACAGCGCTTTCTATTTGTGTTTCGATCACCCCTAAAAGAAAATCATTTTTTATCTTCTGGTTTCCCAAAAACTCAAGCTCACAGATTTTGAACTCAAAAGAATCGGGATTTGCAACATTTCTCAAGAGACTGAATTCGTGCTTTTTGCTTTCGATTCTCTTTTTAATTTCCGCAATTAAGCTGTCTGTAGTATTTTCTCCTAAACGGATCAATTTGGCGACATCGCCAAAATCCATGGCGGAGAATTCGGATAATTCAGGGTTGATGACCAAATCTGCTTTTTTCAGCTCTTCCTCTTTTTTTTGCAAGGACATTATGCTGGTCGTTTGATTGGCGATATCTATAGGATTTTTGATCTTTCCCGCAGGTAACAAAGAGGAGACGGTATTGACTGCAATCACCACATCTGCCCCCATTTGTTTTACGACCTCGACGGGGATTGGATCAACCAGGCCCCCATCCACCAAGAGCCTTTCTCCCATCTCTACTGGACTAAAAGCCAAAGGAACCGCCATGGTGGCTCTCAAGGCTTGTGCTAAATCCCCGGAATCTAAAACCACCCTTTCCCCGGTCGCCAAATCGGTAGCCACAGCCCGGAAAGGGATTCTCAAATCGTCAAAATTAGACTGGGGTTGGGCGAACCATTTTGAGGAAAAGCTTGCCCGCATGGTCAAATTAGTAAAAAGATTGGAAAGTTTCTGTCCGGAGGTTAAGGCTGTGGGAATATAAGGGTTCAAACCATCCAAACGAAACTGAAATAAAGAACCTTCGCTTTCCTCCCTTTGGGAAAGGAAAAGGGAAAGCCTCTGAGGTGTGTCGCTTAGCAAATCGTTCCAATCGATCTTTTGAACTATTCTTTCCAGCTCAGAGGCGGAATATCCGGCGGCATAAAGTCCGCCGATAATACCGCCCATGCTGGTTCCCGCAATACAATCGATAGGAATGTTTTCCCTTTCGAGAACTTTTAAAACACCGATCTGGCTGAGTCCTCTGGCTCCACCTCCAGATAACGCCAGACCAATCTTGGGTCTTCTCGAAGTTTCCTTTAATGGAAAAACGAGCTCCCCAGGTTGGGGTTGAACAAATTCTAAACGAATTAGGCTGGTATCTGAGGGCTCCAGAAAAGAGGAATCTACCAATGATTCAGATGAGGTAAAGTAAAACTGGAAGAGCGTCAAAATTATACACAAAAGCCAGCCTAATATTTTGTTTTGAGATTTCATCATTTCACCCATCAAAATATTAAGGCTTTGCCGTTAAAAAATCAAGATAAATATAATGGGTAAATTTTGGGGATGGACTTGTTGAAGAACCTGATACAAGCGCAATAGAATTTATTACATTTTATTTTGTTTCCACTCACCTCAACCCTGCTATGAATTTCGCCCAAACGGGCGTCCGTCTGGACGCTTCGCTTAACCCTGTGGGTTTCACTTAGTTCAATCTCCCCCAAGGGAAGAGGGGACAGAGTCACTTCAGAAATAATTACGCAACCGTTTTTACAAGGGTGCTGACTCCAAAGTTAGCTTTTGGGAAAAAGGGCGATGCCAATTATGATGAAGAGATAAACGTGGAAGATGTTAGCTATCTGATAAATTATCTTTATAGAGGTTAACCTCTTCCCTGCGGATGGTAATTTACTCCTTTGCTGAAGAAAAGTCTCACTCAATCCGGCCCCGCCTTTGGCGGGGCTGGATTGTTTTTTTGTCTCAAAAGTGTGTTATTGTATTTTGTATCCACATTTGAGAATGTAAAATAACTTGATTTTTAAAACAAACTTTGTTTAGTTGACGTTCTGATTTTGGGACCAAAATAGTCTTTTGACACTATTCGCTATGAAATCAGAAGAAAACAGAAAAGAATACAGGTTTTTTGGCATAGAATTCAGGATCTTTTTTTCTTTAATCTTATTTATCTTTCTTTTGGTTGCCTTAGTTAACTTTGAAAATTCTTTTAGTAAAGGCGTTTTGTTTTTGGGGTTATGTATAGCTATCGCTTTTCTCATCTGGTTAGATTACTCTTTTCATTTGGTAAGTTTAACCTCAAGCGAGTTGATTTTTCAAAAGATATTGTGGAGAAAATTTTCTTATTTGAAAGTATATATAGGCTGGAATGAGGTGGAGCAGGTGACCACTAGAGCTTATGGCTTTTTAAATCTTTTGAAATCCACCCAGATAGAAGGCAAGAATAAAAAGTCCTTTATGGTCTTTTCCTGCATGGAGGACTACTTGCATTTTTTGCAAGATGTAGTGCGAGAGGCGAAATCCGCCCAGATAGATAAGCTTACCTTAGATCTATTGGCCGGGAGAGCAGATGTCTAAGTTAAAAAAAATAATCCTGACCGTTTTGATTTTGAGTTCCCTTATTTTTGGGGATCAGGCTTTAGGTGAAGTGAGCATGGATTCCAAAGAGGTGGAAGAGATAATATTCCGAGGACTGGACTACCTGCATCAGGAAGAAGTCTTTAAAGCGGTGGATGAGTTCAAAAAATTGATCGACCTTTTCCCCAATGATCCTATCGGTTATTTCTACGTAGCCGCCAGCCTTCAGACTATGATGGATGACTATAGAAACTATAGCTACTCGGATGAATTTAATAAATACATGGATCTGGCCATAGAAAAGGGGGAGGAGAAAAAAAAGAAGGGGAGTCTTACTGATTATGATTACCTTTATCTGGGAGGAGCCATTGGCTATCGGGGAATTAATGAGGCATTGACCGGTGATTGGTACCACGGTTTTATAGATGGATTGAGAGCAAAGGGGTATCTGGAAAAAGCGTTAAAACTTAATCCTGAGTTTTATGATGTATATTACGGTTTGGGAGGCTATCATTTTTGGAAGAGCTTAAAAACAAAAATCTTCTGGTGGCTCCCCTTTGCCAAAGATAATAGGCAGATGGGAATAGAGATGATCAAACTCGCCATAGAAAAGGGGAAATATAGTCCGGAGGACGCAAAATTAGCTTTGGTGCGAATTTATGTAGAAAACAAAGAATATGACAATGCTTTTGCCATAATTAACCAGCTGATTAAATCCCAGCCCAATAAGCCTTTTTTACTTTGGCTTTTGGGAAGGGCTCAGCTGGAGACAAAAATGTATGCTGGGGCGATAAATACTTATCAAACCCTGCTTAAGTCCTTAATCGCCTCTCCTTATTACCACCCGGAAGGGGAGGTGGAATGCCGATACTGGCTGGCTTTGGCTTATTTTGAAAATAGGAATTTTGAGGATAGCCAAGAACAGATTGACTCAATTCTATCCTTTAAAGACAAATCCCAAGAGAACAAAAACATCAAAGATTTTATTGAAAAAGCTAAGGATTTGAGAAAAAAGATCAAAAAACGCTCCTCCTGACTCGTCCTGCCTTGCACTGATCTCACCTTTAAGGGCACAAATAAAATGGGAGCGAGAGGGTGGCTATTAAACGACATTATTTCAGGTTTATACCTAATATCAAAAACGGTCGCTTCACCCGATCGGGGGAACTTTCTTTTTGGACTTGGATTTGTATCGTTTTATCAACCAATTAAGCCAGTCCTTGAACCCTTCTTCGGTTTTGGCGGAAAGTTCTATGGAGAAAAGCTGGGGATTGATCTTCTTAGTATTTTGCAAAAGCAGCCCCAAATCTATATCCAGAAAAGACAAAAGATCAATTTTGTTTAAAAGCAACAAATCTGAATTTCTAAAAACAACCGGATATTTGCTGGGCTTATCTTCTCCTTCGGTTAGACTCAGGACGATGACCTTTTTGTCCTCACCCAAATCGAATTCTGCAGGGCAGATTAGATTGCCAATATTTTCAATAAATAAAATCTGAACCCGGGACAAATCGATTTTCTCCATGGCTTTTTTGACCATATTGGCATCTAAATGACAGGCGCCACCGAAAGATTCAGTGGTTATCTGAACTACCGGAATATTATATTTTGCTAATCTTTTGGCATCGTTGGAAGTTGCCACATCCCCTTCGATCACTGCGAAGTTGAAATCTTTCCTCAGCTTCTCAATGGTCTTCTCCAGAATCAAAGTTTTCCCGGCACCCGGTGAGCTCATAAGATTTAAGACCAAAATTTTGTGCTTATCAAAAATCCTTCTGTTCTCCTGAGCTATCTGTTCATTGGCTTCCAAAAAGTCAGTTAAAACTGGAATCTTCTTCATGTTTTCTCCTTTAAGTCTGGACAAGCCATGCTATTCAATTTCAAACGACTCTATAAAAAGTTCTCTGCCAGTTTTTATTTCTATTCTAAAAGAACCGCAGAATGGACAGGCGAATTCTAATTCTTTTAAACCGAAATTTTTATCGCAGTCATTGCATTTTCCGGTTACGGGAATTGAGTCAATAAAAAGGGAGGCTTTCTCTAAGGAGGTTTCTTTAGAAAGGGCTTCAAAAGATAATCTTAAAGCCGCTGGCTCTACGCAGGTGAGCTTGCCGATTTTTAGATTGATCTTTTTTACCTCCATTTTTTGACCCGATTCGGCTAACTTTTCCTCAATGACTTTTATGATATTTTCCGCTACTGCCATCTCATGCATGACGATTCCTTTAGCAAATTCGAGGGAACTGCTCGCCGGTGAGCATATCCACCACTCTGGTTCCACCAAATCTGGTTTTTAAACCGACCATCCCTTTGAATCTGCCTGTGATGTCTCCAATGATTTCCGCATCTTTGCCTTTTGGGTTTCTTCTTAAAATCCTCAAAACTTTCTTGGCTATCTCTGGTGCAGTCACAATTATCACCTTTCCCTCGTTGGCTAAATACAATGGGTCATAGCCCAAAAGCTCACAGAATCCCCTTACCCCATCTTTAATTGGAATTTTATCCTCAAATAAAAGAACTCCGAAACTTTGCTCTGCGACAATCTCGTTTAATACCGAGGCTAAGCCACCGCGAGTGGGGTCCCGCATAAATTTTATCTTGTCTTTGAATTTAAGAATCGAGCTTATCATATCTGATAGAAAAGCGCAATCACTTTTCACTTTGGTTTGAAATTCCAAGCCTTCTCTCGAAGACAAGACTGCGGTGGCATGATCACCGATGGTTCCATTGATTATGATTTTGTCCCCAACCCTTATCTTCTCCTTGCCTAAATCGATCCCCTTTGAGACCGTCCCAATTCCCGAAGTATTTATGAAAATCTTGTCCGCGCTTCCTTTTTCCACCACCTTGGTATCGCCGGTCACAATTTGGACTTTGCCTGCATGCGCAGTTTTTTTCATAGATAAAATGATTTTCTGCAAAATACTTTGATCCAATCCTTCCTCTATTATCAAAGCACATGAGAGAATCAAAGGCTTTGCCCCCACAACACAAAGATCGTTAATGGTTCCACAAACGGCTAATTTTCCAATATCTCCGCCGGGGAAGAAGATGGGCTGGATCACATAGGAGTCGGTGGTGAAAGCTACCCTTTGTCCGTTTAGATCGAAGACCGCAGAATCCTCTAATCTATTCAGGATTTTGTTTTTGAAGTTTTCTTTAAATAGATGAGCGACCAACTCCCAAGAAAGCTTTCCTCCGGCACCATGGGAGAGGCTGATTTTTTCATCTAGGTAGCATGGGGTAGTCATCTTAAGCCCTTTTCCAATCTCTCTAGAAAATTAATACAAATGCGATTATTAGTCGCACATGTCATCCTGAGTGAAGCGAAGAATCTGATTTCTCCAAGTGTATAGAGAGATGTTTCGCTTCGCTCAACATGACACGCAAAATGGCAACCTATTTGTTTATTTGTAATGATACAAGCACATTTACCTCTGATGCGAAACCGTCCCTCTGTTCTTTGCCCCTTGGCCTTTGTCCCACAGAGTAGTTTTTCCATATTTAAAATAAGCCTGGCAGGAGCCTTCGGATGAAACCATGCATGGTCCAATTGGGGATTGCGGCGTACACTTTTTAGCAAAAAAAGGACAATCCAAAGGAGATTTCTTCCCTTGAATAACCCGACCGCACAAACAGCCAAAAGGCTCTCGGCTTTTTTCAACTTGCACAGCAATCTTTTCCCCAGCGTTGAATTCTCGGTACTCATCTTTGATTTTTAATCCTGATTCTGGAATAACGCCGATTCCCCGCCAGATTGAATCCTCTTTTTCAAAAACCTGATTGATTAAATTTAAAGCCACGGGATTTCCACCCTTTTTCACTGCCCTAAAATATTGATTATCAACTCTTGCATGTCTATTTTTCAATTGGCTCAATAAAATATATACAGATTGGAACAAATCTAAAGGCTCAAATCCGGAAATGACGCAAGGGATATTAAATTCGGAAGCTAAGAATTCATAAGGTTTAGTTCCAATGATCGTGCTCACATGTCCGGGGCAGATGAATCCATTTACTTTTAGATCTTTAGATTGGGCTAAAAATCTCAAAGCTGGAGGGATCAATTTATGAGCGGATAAAACAAAAAAGTTACCAATCTTTTTGCTCTTTGCTTTCTTTAAGGCTAAAGCCACAGTGGGCGCAGTGGTCTCAAAGCCCACTCCCAAAAAGACCACTTTCTTACGTGGATTCTCTGGGGCGATTTTCAAAGCATCCAGAGTAGAATAGACCATTCTTATATCTTGCCCCTTAGTTTTTTCTTTTTCTAAAGAGGATGAGGAGCCGGGAACTTTCATCATATCCCCAAATGTAGTCAGGATAATATCGTCTAATCTCGATAAAGCAATGGCTCTGTCAAGATACTGATGGGGAGTTACGCAGACCGGACAACCTGGTCCAGAGATCAATTTTATATTAGCCGGCAAGATGCTTTTTATTCCAGATTTGAAAATGGCTACGGTATGGGTCCCGCAGACCTCCATCAAGGTTATCTCTTCATGGATAACTTTGGCGATATCTTCAATTTTCTGTGCAAGTATTTGAGTCCTCTTTGCGTCTGAAAACTCATCAAAAAAGTTTTTACTCGTTTTCAAATCCCTCCAACTCCTCAAATAGTTTCAGAGTCTTCAAAGCTTCTTTTTGATCCAATCTTTGAATGGCAAATCCCGCATGCAAGATCACATAATCCCCCACATCCACCTCATCCAAAAGCTCTAAGCTGATTCTTCTTTTGACCCCCTTGAATTCTGCAACTCCCTCTTTTCCCTTTTTCTCGATAACTTTTACCGGAACTCCCAAACACATATCAAATCCTTTGATTATTGCGAATGCACTTAATGATTTTACTCTGTCATTTATGCGTTTGTATTAGCAATTACTGCCTGCCCCAAAGAGATTCCTCCATCGTTTGTAGGAACCTTATGATGAGTATAGACTTTGAATTTGTTTTTCTTTAGGAGGCGATAGGTTCGATCCAAAAGAAGCAGGTTCTGAAAAACACCACCACTCAAACAGACCTCTTCTAAACCGTATTCTTGTTTTAATCTCAAAGAGATATCGTTTATTATTTGAGCCACAGTATTATGGAACTTTGCGGCGATTTTTGATTTTTTCTTTCTCTCTTTCAAATCTTTTACCACACCTTTTATTATCCACTCCGGATGGATAATGAATATACCCTTCTCTTTGGTGGTTTCAAAGTCATATTTCCCTTTGCTATTTTCATCTGCCGTCATCTCCAGTTCAATGGCGGGCTGACCCTCGTAATTGGCCTGTTCTCTCCAATTCAATAAAACCGAGACGGAATCGAAAAGCCTTCCCACACTGGAGGTGGGAAAAACATTTATTTTTTGATTTAACATCTTCTTTATTGTTTCCCATTTGCCCTGATCCAATCTTCTGAGAAATTCCAAGTTCAGATTCAGAAAATCTTCTCCATAGCAGGCATATAGATGTGACAAAGCCATCCTCCAAGGTTGTTTTATAGCCCTTTCTCCGCCGGGCATAGGGATATATTTGAAATGAGCTACTCTTTGGTATCCTTTTAAATCCGCCAAAAGGAACTCTCCACCCCAAACCGCCTTATCCTCTCCATACCCGGTCCCATCAAAAGCCACTCCAATTACCTTCTGGTTAATCTTATTTTCAGCCATACAGCTAACGATGTGGGCATGGTGATGCTGAACCGGAATCTTTTTGACATTCCGCAAAGATAAGGCATACTTAGTGGAGAGATATTCAGGGTGCAAATCATAGGCGATAATCTCCGGCTTTACTGCGCAGAGCTTTTCGAATCTCTCCACTTCTTTGATATAAAAATCTAAGGTTTCGAAATTTTCCAAATCGCCTATGTGGGTGCTTAAAAAGGCGAAATTATCCCGGGCTAAACAGAAAGTATTTTTCAACTGGGCGCCTGTGGCTAAGATATGCTTTCGGAAATTCAAATCTACTTTTATGGGGAGAGGGACGTATCCTCTGCCTCTCCTTGCGACCACCTCCTCACCGTTCCAGACCCGGATTACCGAATCATCGCAGCGTCTGTAAATTTCTCGATTGTGAAAAAGAAAATAATCCGCGATATTATTCAATCTTTGAAAGGCATCTTCCTCTTGGTAAGCTATAGGCTCGTCCGATTGATTGCCCGAGGTCATAACTAAGATCAGATTTGATTCGGCAAGCAAAAGATGATGTAGAGGGGAATAAGGGAGCATCACTCCCCAATTTTTTTGAAGGGGTGCCACATCCTTAGCAATGAAATTTACATTTTTCTTTCTTAAAAGCAAAATGGGACGCGGGACTGATTGTAATAATTTTTTTTCAAATGCGCTCACATGACAAAATCTTCGGATGGTCTTTAAATCCTTAGCCATTAAGGCAAAGGGTTTGTCCTCTCTAAATTTTCTTTTTCTCAAGGTTGAAACTGCTTCTTTATTAGTAGCATCGCAGGCTAAGTGATAACCGCCGATCCCTTTTATGGCTACGATATAACCTTTTTTCAGAAGTTCGATGGAGGAATGAATGGGAGCGGTGGTGTCAAACACGTTTTTTTTATTATCCATCAAGGTTAATTTCGGTCCGCAAACCGCACAGGCATTGGGCTGAGCATGGAATCTTCGATTCTGAGGGTTGTGGTATTCCCGGCTACAATCCGGACACATGTTAAAAACGGACATGGTGGTTTTGTCTCTATCATAGGGGACATCTTGGATGATGGTCACTCTGGGTCCGCAGTTGGTGCAGTTTAAAAAAGGATAACCAAATCTTCGGTTTTGGGGATCGAAAAGCTCGTCTAAACAATCCTCGCAAGTGGCTAAATCCGGGGAGACTAAAACGGTTTTCGTATCTTTTTCTTCACTCTCTTTAATAACAAAATTTCGGTAGCCCCGAAAAGGAATTTTCTTAACCTTTATTTGCTCAATCTGGGATTGAGAAGGAGGAATAGTTTTTATCTGGAAAAGAAATTTGTCTAAATCAGATTTTTTACCTTCTGCCTCAATCTCCACGCCATGGCTATCATTTAAAACATAGCCATAGATATGGCATTTTCGGGCTAAGTTGTAAATGAAAGGTCTGAAACCTACCCCTTGGACAATCCCTTTTATTTCGAGTCTGATACTAAACATATGATAAAAATAAACATAATTCCAAATATTTCAAGCTTTATGTTACGAGTTGCTTTGAGATTTTGTTAAAACGTTCAAGGAGATTTACTGAAAAGGAGGGTCTATTTTTTTTCTTTGGGCTTAAAATTTTGGTTGACAAAGAGAAGAATAGCATATATATACTACTGAAAAGTTGGGAAGGTTTTTTCTGGGTTTTACAAAAAATAACTTCATAGGAGGTCTTTATGACTTTACCTCGAAGAAAGTTTCTCCAGTTAGTTGGCGGATCGGCGGCGGCTGTAGGGCTTTCTAATCTTTGGCTTCCTAAGATAGTGCAAGCTATTTTAGAGAATCCTGGTAATCCTTCGGTTATCTGGTTTCAGGGGCAAGGCTGCACCGGATGTTCTGTTTCCACTTTGAATTCAGCCTACCCTGAGATAGCCAAGGTTTTGACCGAGATCATTAGCTTGGAATTTCACGCCACGGTGATGGCGGATGCCGGTGACCCAGCCATAAAGGTTCTGGACGACGCTTTACAGAATCAAAAGGGCAAATTCATCTTAGTGGTGGAAGGCTCAATTCCTACCGGAGCTTCCGGCGCTTTTAGCACCATGGGAGAAAAAGCAGGGAAGCCTATCACTGCCTTGGAGTGGGTGACGGAATTAGGCAATTCGGCTAAGGCGGTTTTGAATGTGGGAACCTGTTCCTCTTTTGGCGGAATTCCAGCCGGAAAACCAAATCCAACCGGCGCTAAGGCAGTAAAAGAAATCATACCCAATGTAACCATGATCAACATTCCCGGATGTCCACCCCATCCCGATTGGATCATCGGAACGATTGCTCATGTCCTTTTGTATGGTCTGCCAGAATTGGATGAAAAGCTCCGTCCGGCAGTCTTCTTCAATGGACTTATTCATGAGAACTGTGAGAGAAGAGCCTACTTTGAAGGGGGACAGTTCGCTTCCGATTATGGAGAGGAAGGATGTCTTTTCCAATTGGGTTGCAAAGGACCTATATCACATTGTGACGTCTCCATAAGAGGATGGAACAATGGGGTGAACTGGTGTTGTCGGAGTGGTGGTCCCTGCATCGGATGTACCGAGCCGACCTATCCGGACCATGAAGGGGCTGGATTATACGGTCTTTTGGATAAGAAATCGATTCTGGGAATTCCCTGGAGAAAAGCTGAGGCGGACAAACCTAAGAATCTGGTCAAATTGACTTAAGAAAGGAAGGTAACTTATGGCAAAACAAAAAATCGCAATTGACCCGATCACCAGGATTGAGGGTCATTTAAAGATAGAGGTAGAAGTAACTGACGGCAAAATTACCGATGCCAGAAGCTCAGGTGAGATGTTCAGAGGATGGGAGATCATCCTCCAAGGAAGAGATCCCAAAGATGCCCAGATGATCACCCAGCGTATCTGCGGGGTTTGTCCCTCACCCCATGCTCAGGCTTCTACTTTGTGTCTGGATGATGCCTTTGGTATCCACCCTCCCGATAACGGGAGATTAATCAGAAATTTGATTTATGGAGCGAACTTCATCCAATCTCATATACTTCATTTCTATCATCTGACTGCCCTGGACTATGTCGATATAACTGCAATTTTGAAGTATACTGGAAATGATCCCGGCCTGAATAAAGTCAAAGCCTGGGCTAAAACCGAGGTAGATAGTGGAAGACCTGCCGCAGTGGCTCCATTCCTCCCCCGGCTTAAGGGGGATTATATTCCCGATACGGAGACCAACATAGCATGTATCGCTCACTATCTACAAGCTTTTGATATGACCAAAAAAGCTCATGAGATGCTTTGCATCTTTGGTGGAAGAATGCCTCATGAGATAGCCATCATGCCAGGAGGTGCCTGCGAAAGACCAACTGTGGACAAGATTGCCTCCTATCTTTATAGACTGAAGGAAATTCAATCCTTCATCGACAATGTATATCTTCCGGATGTCATTGCGGTGGCAAAGGCTTATCCTCAATATTTCGAGATCGGCAAAGGATGTGGCAATCTTTTAGCCTATGGGGTATTTGAGGAAAACAATGAGGGAACGGATAAATTCCTTCCCGGTGGAGTCTACGTAAATGGCGCAGTTCAACCTTTAGACCCAACTAAAATAGCGGAATACGTCAAGTATTCCAGATACTCTTCCAAGAGTGGATTGCATCCCTCCTTGGGCGAAACAACTCCTCAGCCTGACAAGAAAAAAGCATATTCCTGGGTTAAGGCTCCCAGATATGAGAATAAGGTTTGTGAGGTGGGTCCACTTGCCCGGATGGCGGTCAATCATCTTCAGGGCACCAATGCGTCTGCTTCCAAATTGGTCTCAGACACTCTCAAACAGCTTAATCTATCTGTTGATGCTCTCTTCTCAGTGGCAGGAAGACATGCAGCCAGAGCTTTGGAGACAAAAGTGGTGGCAGATAGATGTGCTGAATGGGTGATGCAATTGAAGCCAGGCCAACCAGTACATACAAAGTTTGAAATACCAGAACAAGCTTCGGGCATGGGTCTGACTGACGCTCCCCGGGGCGCTCTGGGGCACTGGATTACCATCAAGGACAAGAAGATCGACAATTACCAGTGCGTTGTTCCCACTACCTGGAATGCCGGTCCCAGAGACGATAAGAGCCAGCCTGGCCCCATAGAACAAGCCCTGATCGGAACGCCTGTGGCTGATCCTGATAATCCCATCGAGCCTTTGAGGGTAGTCAGGTCATTTGATCCCTGCCTTGCCTGTGCCATTCATATAATCGAACCGGAAAAAGATGTAAAGAAGTTCGTGGTAGTCTGAAGACAAAGAAAGGGGACCTTTGAAAATAGGGAATCTTATCTTAAAAGGTTCCCTATTTTTTATTGGCGGAAATAAAGATGAAGAAAGAAATCTTAATTGCTGGCATCGGAAATCTTCTATTCACCGACGAGGGGATAGGAGTTCATATCATAAGGGAGCTTTCTAAGAAGAATTTATCTTCGGAAGTGGAATTAGCTGATATTGGAACAGCCACCTTTGAACTGGTGAGATTTATGGAGGGGAAAGACAAGGTGGTCATAGTTGATGCTATTCTTTCGGATCAGCCCCCCGGAACAATTTTTAAACTTACACCAGACGATTTGAAACCCACCCAAGGCAAGTTTTCGGCTTCACTCCATCAATTCGGAATAGTGGAAGCCTTGGCATCTGCCGACCAGATGGGAATCAAACCCGAGGTGGTGATTTTCGGAATAACGCCAAAAGATTACCAAAGCCCCGGCACTGAACTGACACCCGAGCTTAAAAAATCCATCCCAAAGATTATTCAGGCAATTTTGAGGGAAATAAACTAAGTCTTTTAAGAAAATCCTACTTTCTTACAAAATGGTCACAAGCCATCTGGACCAAGTTATAGTCTCGACTTGATTCTTGATTAAGTAAAAAATTAGGTTGGGAAAAAATTTGATGAATAATAGCGGAGAGACTGGGATTCGAACAACGCCCTTTTTCTAAGCTACTCTCTAACATCAAATTGGGGGTCAACAGCTCAATAGTAGAAGATTTATGTTTTATGGTTGTTTTGAATTAGTTTTAGTTATTTTAAGTTGTTTTGACTTAAACATGGCACAAAATTCCTTGCAGGGTTTTCCAAGAAATGACCAGATTGCCAGAGCTCATCCTCCACTGCTACTCCTACTGAATGCTACGACAATTGTAAGATTCGGTGGGGCAAACATTCTTGTTTGCAAAACAATTATTTTAACCCCCTGTTCCTACGGATCTTCGATGTCCTCCTTATCGGGGACAAAAAAACATCCCCCCTATCAAGGGGGGGTTAGACCGTAGTTATGTGCCCTGCGCACCTGACAAATACATTGTGTTACGAGCATGGGGCTCCTGACTTAGTGTTGCTTAGGTGGGTCTCTCTTGCGTATTATCAAAGTGACAGATCACTCGGATTCTGGATTGAGAAGTTTCAAGACCACCAGGGTAGATTCTGTACCTTGAACTTCTATCACCTAACGCTGCGAAGGAATAAAAGTTGACCTTTCAAATATTGACCTTGCTACTGATAGCGCTCATAGGATTATTCCTTATTCTTACTTTAGGCAAACCGTTATTTCGATATTACAGGCGCAAACAGCTCAAAAGCAGTCCATTTCCGTCTAAATGGGAAGGAATTTTGAATCGGAACGTTGCTCTTTATCACTACCTTCCCGACTCGCTAAAAAAAGAGCTGCAAGGTCATATTAACGTCTTTTTGGGCGAAAAGATCTTTGAAGGATGTGGAGGGCTGAAAATAAACGACGAGATAAGAGTCACTATTGCGGCACAGGCGTGTATCTTGTTGTTGAACCGGAAGCCCACCTACTATCCTAAACTTTACACCATTCTGGTTTATCCTGGTGCCTATGTAGCCAAAAAAGTTACCGTTATTGGTATGGAGCACACCGAGGAAATAACTGTTCGTGCCGGAGAATCCTGGACCAGGGGGGAGGTCGTTTTAGCTTGGGATAATGTGAGGCAACAGGCAATAGACCTCGCTTTTGGGCATAATGTGGTTCTGCATGAATTTGCCCACCAGCTGGATCAAGAGGATGGGAGTGCAGACGGAGCCCCGATTCTTGAGAAGGGAACCAGCTATAGGACTTGGGCTATGGTCTTGAGTAAGGAATATGAAGATTTACAGCGAAAAACACTCTCTGGGAGGAAAGATATCATGGATGCTTACGGAGCAACCAACCCGGCTGAGTTTTTTGCAGTAGCAACCGAAACTTTCTTTGAAAGACCAAAGCAAATGAAACTCACCCACCCTGAACTATATGAAGAACTAAAGAGTTACTATGGGCTGGATCCTTTGAAGTGGTTCGAGAATGATGACCAACCTGCTAAAGGTTCCGGAGCAGTTTAGCTTATAGTTAAGATACTCTGCGCACCTGACAAATGAATAGTGACAGGAGCACGGGGCTCCTGACCTACTAACTGGTAGGTTGTGTGTTTCGTGCCTTTCTTGTGTTTTGAAATTTTTTTCATTTTCTTTTCTTTCTTTTCTTAAGGTAAAAGAGGACAAGGGGATATAAAAATTGGCTACATGTGTTTCTTGTGTTTCGTGCCTTTCTTGTGTTTTTTTTCACAAATTTTTTATTTTTTTACATCGTGGTCACCCCAAGTCCTTCGACAGCGCTCCCTTCGACTCCGCTCAGGGACGGTGAGCGGTTCGACCTCGCTCACCACCCTGAGCCTGTCGAAGGGCAAAGTAGAACCGTCAGGATAAATGGTTCGTTTACACTCACCATAAATAGTTCGAGTATACTGCCTACAAGCACAGTTCATATTTGTTCTCCCATAAACATGCGGGGTATCCGAATCACCATCGAAGTTGTGGTGATTTTGCTATCTGGTGGAGAGAACTGTCAACGGAGTCAATGAGTTAGGCGGATATGCCGGGCGCAAATTCTGACGTTACAACGAACTCACCCCCTTAATCCCCCTCTCTTGAAAGAGAGGGGGCACAGGGGTGAGTTCAAAACCTTTAATAGTGTCAGGAGCACGGGGCTCCGGACCTACCTACTCAATGTCGAGAACGGGCGGTGGTTGAATTGTGTATCACATTCACCATACGCTAGTTTCCATTGTTGGATTTCCTTTCCTTCCTGTTTTCCTTGGTGCGCTCTAGATACTGAATCACTGTTAGCGCAGATTCCCAGGCAATGTTTTTGAAATATCTGTCTTGAGAGAACCGCTGGTCAAAAGATTCTACGAACGATTCAACCCATCGGTAGTAGTCCCAGCCACCAGGGAGAAATAACGAGGCAAATCTAAATGACACTGTAAAATCAATATCTATTTGGTATTCCTTAAGAGCACTTGTATCAAGCCCAAGCACATGATGCAGATATTCATACGGAATGACGGTTGAAAATCCTTTAAAATCAATAGTAATCGTGAATATGAACCGATTGGTCTCAACAGTGATTGTTTTCGAGTCGATTCTCTTTATCTTTGAGGATTTAGGTAAAGTCAGGTCGAAGCGACTGTAAAACGCCCCTTTTCTCATTGCCATAACGATCTCACCATTTTTTGACGGACTCGATTCATTACCAGAAAACAATGGTCTATCCTCCATCGGCTTTGAAAACAACTCTAGGAATTTGTTTGCAAGCAGAACATCGGGAATATCGTTTCGAACAAATGTACGAAGTTCTTGTTCGTCGAAATCAGGCTGATTGAAATAATCAGTCAAATGTGTGGATAGTTTCTCTAGGACGTAGTATTCAGTGGCCTCAACTATCAATTGATGACCCTTACCAATGTAACGTGACACTTTTCCTTCTTTTTTATCGAAATGCAACTCTTTGCTTATTGGTTCTTTGTCCCATAGCTTCTTGATGGCTTCATTCTCAGCGAATGCAGCTTCCATGAACCGTCGCAAGTGGTATCCGTAATCATAACGAGGTATATCGACGACTTTACTCTGTTTTGAATCATATATAATGAAACCCTTGAAGTTGTAAGTGTGTGTCCGTGTCCAAAGTAGGCGAACAACGAAATACAGAGTACAAATGAGAGTGAGGCTAATTGCTACCACAAACGTTACGAATGGAGAAATCCACGTAAGCTCCAATAGACAACCCGAAATGAGATTTAGGGATAGAGCTAGCAAAATGGCTGCTATCACGACCTCCAAGAATGCCTTCCTGTTGTTCAACAAACGCGTTATAAGGCTAGAGTTAACATCCGCCATGCGAATATTCCTTTTCAGTAAAGCCAACTAATTGATTATATGGTTTCCACATAATAACCTTTGTTTGCCTTGGCACCAGCCAAAGACACTCAACCATATCGCCCACATCATTCACTCCCCAACCCGTGATACCCCAGCATATATTGCTTGCCACCGATTTCTGGGTTAATCCATTTTATTCAGTTAAGGCATTATAATTATTTATACGACCTTGTCAAGCATTTTTCTTGGTAACGTCCCCAAGGGGTAAATATACTTGTTTGCAGAACGGTTATAACCCCCTGTTTCCCCCTCAGGGTGAACCCCTTGTCATGGGGACACAATCTGTCCCTGATAAGGAGAGGTTAGGAGGTGTTCTTTTGTAGCCGCAATCTTCCTTCGGACTGAGTCCTTTCCTTTGACACCCCGCCTTTGGCGGGGGACGAAGTGCAGGACGAATGTCAGATTGCGTTTAAAACCAAAATCAAATTCTTTCGCAGACTGAAGTCTGCGGCTACACAAAACAAACCTTAACCCCCTGTTTCCCCTTCAGGGTGAACCCCTTGTCAGGGGGACACAAGAACAACCCCACTGTCAAGTTTGAAGTTAGAAAAGGAGTTGTAGCCACGACAGTTAGCAAACAACATTCATAGAAACACCGTTTATAATAGACAAATGACGGAAAAATCTGATTATAAAAAACTGTGATGCAATTCTGGAAGGAAAAATGACACGACTGAAGTATTTTTTATTTTTGCTTTTATTCTCATACTTTTTAATTGTCGCTTGCAAAAGCGGAAAGAGCTCTCTTCCCAGGCGCGAATCGGGCACATCAGGAGCAGGGGTGCCTGTAAATGCGATTGTGATCCAGCCAACACTCCTCAACAACACTATATTTACAACCGGGACCCTCCTTGCCAATGAGGAGGTTAAATTGCAGCCTGAAATCGCTGGAAGAGTTACTGACGTCCTCTTCACGGAAGGAAGCAAGGTGAGAAAAGGTGATGTGCTGATAAAAATCAATGACCGCGAGCTGAAAGCACAGCTAAAAGGGAAAGAGGTTGAAGAAAAGCAAGCCTCCGATTTAGAGTCACGTGCGCGAAGGCTTCTTGAGGTGAAGGGAATAAGTCAGGAGGAATACGACAAGGTAGCCAATGCCCTCAAGATAATTCAGGCTCAAAAGGAAGTCATCGAGGCTCAGCTTGCCAAAACGGAAATAGTTGCGCCTTTTGACGGGATAATCGGGTTAAGATATACAAGCGAAGGAAGTTTTGTTTCCTCAAATATGCTGGTTGCGACTATGCAGGATATTGACCCGATAAAGGTCGAATTTTCCGTGCCGGAAAAATATGTGAAGCAGATAAAAAAAGGCATCGAAATCACGGTTCTGGTGGGTGATTCCAAAGAAGAGTATAAGGGTTCAGTCTATGCGGTGGAATCAAAGATAGACTTAGAAACCCGAACCATTAAGGCGCGGGCTAAAATCCCCAATCCCAATGGGGATTTCATTCCCGGCTCTTTTGCCAAGGTTAATATTACGCTCGAACAATTGCCCAATGCCATAGTGATCCCTTCAGAATCGGTCATCCCCGAGATGAATGGAGAAAAGGTCTTTATCTGCGTCGATGGTAAGGTTCGCTCGGTTAAGGTCAAAACCGGCATCCGAACCGAAAACAGTATCCAGATAGTTGAAGGATTAAATCCGCAGGATACTCTTGTCGTCACCGGCTTGCTTCAGTTGTCCGATGGCAAAGCGGTGGAGATAAGGGACCTCGAAAGCGCTCAAAAGTAGCCCCCCATGAACCTTCCGTCCGTATGTATTAATCGCCCCGTTCTTTCCATAGTATTGTCTCTCTTGATAGTCCTATTCGGGGTAATCGGTTACTCCTATCTGGGGGTGCGCGAGTATCCCAATGTCGACCCTCCGGTGGTTACTGTCAGCACCAGTTATACCGGTGCAAATGCCGAGGTCATTGAATCGCAGGTCACTGATCCCCTGGAGGAGTCGATCAACGGCATTGCGGGCATTCGCTCGCTCACCTCCTCCAGCAGTGACGGCAGAAGCAGAATCACCGTTGAATTTGAGCTGGGCATTGACATGGAGGCGGCGGCGAACGATGTGCGCGATAAGGTCTCCAGAGCCGTGCACGATCTTCCACCGGACATCGATCCTCCCACTGTTTCCAAGGCCGATGCGGATGCCAGCCCGATAGTCGCGTTGACCCTCCAGAGCGACAAGCGCAACCTGCTGGAGCTTTCGGCTTTAGCCAACGACATCTTAAAGGAGCGCTTGCAGACTATACCTGGGGTCAGTGAGGTCGGCATCTGGGGAGAGAGAAGATACGCCATAAAACTGCTGATCGATCCGGCCCGCCTGGCTTCACAAGGTTTGACCCCACTGGACGTAAAGAATGCCTTGGACCGGGAAAATGTCGAGCTGCCTACCGGCCGCATCGAAGGCTATAACACGGAACTGCCTATCCGAACGTTTGGCCGGTTGTCGACACCGGAGGAATTTAACGAGCTCATAATCAAGGAATCAAACGGATCGGTGGTCCGGCTTAGAGACGTTGGCAGAGCCGTTCTGACCGCGGAAAATGAGCGCTCCATATTGCTCGGCAACGGTGGAATTCCGATGGTGTCGGTCGTCCTCGTTCCCCAATCCGGGTCAAACCAGATTGCCATCGTTGATGCGTTCTATGCTCGTTTGGAGCAAATAAAGAAAGATCTGCCGGAAGATATCAAACTTACCATCGCCATGGACAGCACGCAAAACATCCGTAAAGCCATAACCGAAGTCGTCGAAACCCTCCTGATCGCGTTCTTTCTGGTATTGCTGGTGATTTTCATATTCTTGCGCCATTGGCGGACAACAATTATTCCAATGCTTGCCATTCCGATCTCGCTGATTGGCGCCTTTTTCATCATGTACATAGCCGGTTTCTCCATCAACATCCTTACTTTGCTCGCCATCGTCTTGTCTACCGGTATCGTAGTGGACGACGCCATCGTGGTGCTGGAAAACATCTACAAGAAAATTGAGAAAGGCATGAAACCGCTTGAAGCCGGGTTCAAGGGGTCGAAGGAGATTTACTTTGCCATCATCTCGACCACCATTACGCTGGCTTCTGTGTTCCTCCCCATCATGTTCCTGCAGGGTCTTACCGGACGCCTGTTCAGGGAATTCGGGGTGGTCGTGGCCGGCTCGGTATTGATTTCCGCATTCGTGTCGCTCACCTTAACGCCAATGATGAGCGCGCGGATTCTGCATAAGACCGGACATGAGAACAAGCTGTTTGAATTAAGCGAGAAATGGTTCAATCGGCTGATCTCCGGTTATCACCGAGCTTTGCGCCTGTTCATCTCCAAAAGATGGTTAGCGCCGGTGATCATGGCGGCTTCGGTGGCGATCATTTTCGGACTGGGATCACTGCTTCGCTCGGAGTTGGCGCCCATGGAAGACAAGAGCCGGCTGATGGTCAACTCCACCGCTCCCGAGGGGACGTCGTATGAGGCAATGTATGATTACATGGGAAAAGTATTGGCGATTGTCGACACGCTGCCGGAGAAGGACGTGATCGTTTCGGTAACCGGTGGTGGAATGGGGGGAGGGGGTGCGAACAGCGGCTTTGTCAGGGTTAGCCTGGTGCCGCCTGGTGCCCGAAAGCGAAGTCAGCAGGAAATTGCCGATGTGCTTACCAGGGAACTTAAGAACTATACTTTTGCCAGAACTTATGTAACTCAGGAACAGACTATTGGGGGTGGTCGGGGTAGGCAGCTGCCGGTGCAATATGTCATCCAGGCGCCGACGCTGGAGAAATTAAAAGAGGTGTTGCCGCGCTTTATGGATAAGGTTCAGACGGATCCGGTTTTTCAGGTAGCGGATTTGGATCTGAAATTCAATAAGCCGGAATTGACGGTCGAAATTGACAGAGATCGAGCCAGGGCACTGGGTGTCACGGTCAGCGATATTGCCCAGACGCTGCAGCTTTATTTCAGCGGGCAACAATACGGGAACTTTGTTATGAATGGCAAACAGTATCCCGTGATTGCGCAAGCGGACCGGGTGGACCGGGATGAGCCGCTGGATTTAAGCTCCGTCTATGTCCGCAACAGCCGCGGAGAACTGATTCAGATCGACAACATCGTGAAGTTGTCCTATCGCAGCAACCCGCCCCAGCTCTATCATTTCAATCGTTACGTGGCTGCGACGGTGTCGGTGTCTACGGCGAAAGGATACACTCTCGGTGACGGGATCAAAGAGATGGACAAAATAGCCTCCGGCGTACTTGACGAGTCATTTTCCACCAGCCTGGCCGGCACGGCAAAGGACTATGCGGAAAGCTCGCACACTTTGGTCTTCGCGTTTTTGCTGGCGTTGATTTTAGTATATCTGATTCTGTCGGCGCAGTTTGAGAGTTTTCGTGATCCGTTGATCATCATGTTCACCGTGCCTTTGGCGCTCGCCGGAGCAGTTCTGTCGCTCTGGCTGTTCGGTCAGACATTAAACATCTTCAGCCAGATAGGTATTATCGCTCTGGTGGGCATCGTGACCAAAAACGGCATCCTGATCGTTGAATTCGCCAATCAACGCAGAGCTAAAGGATTATCGATTAGGGAAGCCGTGGTCGATGCTGCCACCCAGCGATTCCGACCGATCTTGATGACCAGTCTCGCCACGGTCTTCGGTGTCCTACCGATCGCTTTAGCGCTTGGTGCTGCCGCCAAAAGCCGTGAATCGATGGGAATTGTGATTATCGGTGGGCTTCTGTTTTCTCTTGGTTTGACACTGTTTATTATACCTGCACTTTATACATATCTCTCGAGCCAAAAAAGGCATATTGAAATTTCGGAAGCACAGGCGGTCGAGCCGGAAAGTGTCCAAGCAATCTAGATAAACTCATAGCAAAACGGGGCTGCCCCTTTGATCAATACTCAGCTTACTTTGAATATGATCCAGAACCAAAAGCATTATGAAAACATTTTGTATGGGGTTAACAGATTGTCAATCAATAGATATAAGTAAAAACGGAGAGACTGGGATTCGAACCCAGGAGGGTTTTTTAAGCCCTACACGCTCTCCAGGCGTGCTCCTTAGACCAACTCGGACATCTCTCCGGAAACTTCAGTTAAGAGTTTAGAGTTTAAAACTCTTTAAACTTTAAACTCTATTTTTATTATAACGTTTTTTGACCTAAACACAACAGAATTTTTGGGTATCATCATTTTAACAAGTGGATCAATTTCCCTTGACGAAGCCTGTGCTAAATTATATATTGGCTTGTCAAACGAGAGTGTAATTTCGCAACAAAAATTTGTCAGGGAGAAGATATGAAAAGAACCTTTCAGCCGTCCAAAATAAAAAGAGCCCGGCATCATGGTTTCAAAAAGAGGATGTCTACTAAAGGGGGAAGGAAAGTTTTAAAAAGAAGGAGGACAAAGAAAAGAAAAAGATTGACGGTGTCCGTTTGAAAACGATAAATAGTTGATTAGTCCGAATTCTTTATCCATACGATTTGATCCATAGGAGGGGTTGCCGCAAGCAGGCAGAAATGCGTAGAGAAGACTTTCCGAAAAAGATAAAGGTCAAGAAAAAATCTGAGTTCGATCAGATCATAAAAAACGGAGCTAAAAAATTCGGGGAAAATATAGTTTTATATCGTTTGCTATCTTTGGAGGAGGGACAAAAATTCGGGATTAAAATCTCAAAGGGGATAAAGGGAGCAGTTAAAAGAAACAAGATAAAAAGAATAGTAAGAGAAATTTTGAGAAAGAATAAAGATAAATTCGACGCAAACGAAAAAGTGGTAGTAGTGATCAAGTTAGCCAATAAAGATATGAACCGCATGGTTCAGACCCAAGATATAGATTTCGACAAACTAAAAAAGGAATTAGAGAATTTGATCAAGTGAAAAATATAAACAAATGTAGGGACAGGGTTTCTCTCTGTCTTGACAAGCGTAAAGGACAGCCGCAATGGCTGTCTCTACAATATCTTACGATTTTTTTTATAAAAATATATCAGAATACTTTTGGATTTGTTTTCCCTCAAGCTTGCAGATTTTACCCAACTTGCTCTGAATATTCCATTCATGCTTTAGAAAAGTATGGTTTTTTCAAAGGAGGATGGCTATCCGTAAGAAGACTTCTAAGATGCCACCCTTTTAATCCGGGCGGATACGACCCGGTTAAATGATTGGAGAGGTTCGTGGACAAAAAAACTATCATAGCCTTTATTGTAATTGCGCTGATCATTATCTTCTATCCCGCTTATATGGATTTGATAACCGGTGGCAAAAAAGCGCAAAGACCCCCGGTTCAGCCTAAAACAACGGCAGATACCACCCAACAAATTACTCCACCTTTGGTGGAAGAAGGGAAAGTTGTCCCCACCCAAGAGCTGGAGAGAAAAATTGGGGTTTTGACCCCTATAGATACAACCTTGGAAGAGAAAGTTATAACCGTTGATACAAAACTGTATACCGCAAAGTTCACCACCAAAGGAGGGGAGCTTAAAAGCTTCGTTCTGAAAAAATATCAATACTCTGATGGAGGAAACATAGAACTTCTGCCATCTGAGACCAAGCCTTCTTTGAATTTGATTTTTCCTGATTCCAATCTCAGCTTGTCTGCATTTAACTTCGAAGCGAACAAAGATACACTTCTTCTTAATGAAGCTACCTCAACCGGAACAATAGATTTCACCTTAAACACTCAATCGGGAGCTCAAATAATCAAGAGATACAAATTCAATAATGACCGATATGATTTTGACCTGGAGTTTGAGATTACTAATGCGGGCCAATTAGACTTAGGAAGAAAATACTTTTTTGTCTGGTCCTCCGGGCTCCAATCAACAGAGAAAAACAGAACCGAAGATCTATCCTATTTTTCTGCTTATTCGATGATGGGCACTGAATTAGCCGAAATAAAAAATTTCCAACAACCAAAGGACGCTGAAGTTGGGATTATGCAAGAATCTGGTTCCGGGGAGACTAAATGGGTGGCTACTCGAACCAAATATTTCGTCGCCTCGTTGGTGCCAATCTCAAGAAAGTCTTCTGGATTTATTGCCTCTGGTCAAAGATTGGTCGAATCCAGAGGTAATGAGAAATTTGAGACCAAGAACATAAATGTATCTTTGGAGATGCCAACAGAGAATGGAAATTCTTTGAAGGACAAGTTCATGATCTATATAGGTCCGATTGATTATCACGCTCTGAAAAGCTACAAAATAGGATTGGAAAACATCGTCAACCTGGGCTGGAAGATCATTCGTCCCTTCTCCATAGCTATCTTATGGCTCTTTGTAAACTTACACAAGGCTATTCCCAATTATGGGGTGGTGATTATTCTTTTCACCATCTTAATAAAAATTGCCTTTCATCCCTTGACTCATAAAAGCACCAAAGCTACGCTCAAGATGCAGGAGCTTCAGCCGAAGCTTGCCCAGTTGAAAGAAAAATACAAAAAAGACCCCGCCAGATTAAATCAGGAGACTATGAAGCTTTACAAACAAACGGGTGTGAATCCTTTGGGCGGGTGCCTTCCCCTTCTTTTTCAGATGCCGATATTTTACGCTCTTTTTGTGGTCTTCCGTAGCACCATCGAATTACGGGGAGCCAAATTCATCTTTTGGCTCAAAGACCTGTCACAGATGGATCCCTACTATGTTCTCCCCATAGTGATGGCTGTCACCATGTTCTGGCAGCAGAAGATCACCATAAAAGATCCCAAGCAAGCCGCATTGGTCTATCTCATGCCCATCATGTTTTTCTTTTTCTTCTTCAAATTCCCCGCCGGTTTGACTTTGTACTGGACCATATTCAATATCTTATCTTTGATAGAAACTTACTATTTCAAGCACAAAGGCCTCCATCCATCTTCACTAGTTTCTCAAACAACGCCTGCCAAAGCATGAAAGCCGCTACGTCAACGGATGAAGCGGATGAAGTATCTCGGTCGCATACAAAGGTGCGATGCTACATTAACCAAAAGAATTGGTGAAAAAAGTCTTGACTGCTAAAAGAAAAAAAGATAATATATGGAAAAGACAACTCTTAAAATAAAAAGATGAGGAGGTGTAATATGTCCAAAATATTGAGTGAAACGAAATCCGTAGGATTAAATATTGCCCTCTTGATTTGTATCTGCATTGGATTTATGCAATGCAGTAAGCGTTCCGCCTCGCCCGACCCCAAAGGTTGGCGTGAATTAACTGTGTCCGAAAAAAGTTTAGTCCAATCAGACAACAAATTTGGGCTAAAACTTTTCAAAGAGATAATTAAAGAAGAAAAGGACAAAAATGTCTTTATCTCTCCTTTGAGTGTTTCGATGGCTTTGGGAATGACCTATAATGGTGCCAATGGGAGCACGCAAGAGGCGATGCAGAAGACCCTCGAACTTAATGGTCTAACGATTCAAGAGGTGAATGAATCCTACAAAAGCTTGATAGAATTACTATCCGGACTAGATCCGAAAGTGAAATTTCAGATTGCCAATTCGATTTGGTATCGGCAAGAATACACTTTTGAAAAAGAATTTATTGATCTAAACAAAAAGTATTTTAATGCGGAGGTAAGGGGATTGAATTTTGCCGACCCGAATGCTGTGAAGATTATCAATGGATGGGTAGATAAGAATACCAATGGGAAAATAAAAGAAATTGTGGATCCCCCTATCGATCCTTTGACCGTGATGTTTTTGATTAATGCCATCTATTTCAAAGGCAGTTGGACTTACCAATTTGATAAGAAACTAACCAAGGATGATTGGTTTGTCTTGCCTGATAGTTCAAGAAAAGCTTGTAAGATGATGAACCAGAAAGGCGAGTTTAATTATTTGCGGAATGATAATTTTCAAGCCATTGACCTACCTTATGGCGACGGCGATTTCAGCATGACCATTTTTCTTCCGCACCCGGGAAAAAACATCGATTCCCTAATTGCAGAATTCAACCAAGAGAATTGGGACCTGTGGATAAATAGTTTCTCCAAACATGAACTCACTATCGAGTTCCCCAAATTCACCCTCGAATATGAACTAAAATTGAATGACGTTTTGACCGCATTGGGCATGGGAATCGCTTTCGATCCCGAACAAGCAGATTTTACCAAAATCTATAAAGGTCCAGAGAACGCATATATCAGCAAAGTAAAGCATAAAACATTTGTAGAGGTAAACGAAGAAGGCACCGAAGCCGCCGCAGTTACTTCGGTTGAGATTGGAATTACATCAGTTGGTTTGTGGATGCGAGTTGATCGCCCATTTATATTTGTGATTCGAGAAAACAAATCCCAAACCATACTTTTTATGGGGAAAATTGTAGAGCCGACTTTGTAGTAACAATGAAGATCGGAACGTTACGCTTTCTCTCGCCCTTCCATGAAATGAAGAGCAGGTAAGGAAAAGGGGCGCTTTCGAGGAGTTCCCAGCCACTTTAGTGGCGTAAGTTATAATCCGCAGGATCCAATGAACCTGACTAAAGTCAGTTAGAACCTCTTTGGAGAAGATCCAAAAATAAGAAATGTGCAGGTGCCTTATTTCTAAAATATTGAGTGAAACGAAATCCGTACGCTTGAATTTTACCCTCTTGTTTTGTATCTGCCTCCCTCTTCTCCCGCTTAGTGTAACAGCTCAACCTATTGATTTTTCTGCGACAACATTTAAAGAACCGATTAATATTGAGTTCTGGAAGCAACACCTCCAGAAGGGTATCGAGATTGATTCGTCATATGGAATTTTCCACATACTCTTTCATCGACCGATAGATTTTACGGAAACGGAGTTCACACACACGGCTGATTTTCGGTTGGCGACTTTTGATTCCAGTGTTAGTTTCTATTTGGCGACTTTTGATTCCAGTGTTAGTTTCTATAATGCGGAGTTCCATTCTACAGCCGATTTTGGGGGGACGAATTTCAAAGATACGGCTGATTTTCATTGGGCGACTTTTGATACCAGTGTTCGTTTCTGGGGTGCGGACTTCCATTCTACGGCTGATTTTGAGGGGACGAATTTCAAAGGTAGGGCTGGTTTTCAGCGGGCGACTTTTGATACCAGTGTTCGTTTCTCGGCAGCGGGTTTCCATTCTACAGCTGATTTTCCGTGGACGGATTTCAAAGGCACGGCTGATTTTCGGTGGACGAATTTCAAAGGTACGGCTGATTTTGACTTGGCGACTTTTGATTCCAGCGTTAGCTTCTCACTTGCGGAGTTCGATTCCACGACTGATTTTGGCCATACGAGGTTCAATGGAACTGCTTATTTTGAGCAAACGAAGTTCAAAGCCAGCGCTGATTTTGGGTGGGCGACTTTTGATTCCAGTGTTAGTTTCTCTTATGCGGTTTTCGATTCCACGGCTAATTTTGTAGTGACGAAGTTCAAAGGCAGGGCTGATTTTGAGTGGACACGCTTTCGGGAGGACGTCATATTTTCCGATGCCCTTTTGCCCGATACCCTGGATTTCAGGTATGTCAAAGATATTAGCAAAGAGATAGATTTTACCTTTTCGCTGCCGCCTCGCTCAAAAGGAAAATGCCACATAGCTCTTGCCGGAGCGGACATAAGCAAAATCAAACTAAACATGGCTCTCTTTGAGTTGTGTTTTCCCGTCGATACGATTTGGGGAAAATCGACTGCCGGTAAAGATAGCATTGAAAGGATAGATAGCACCACCTATGATGGGCAACTCAGCGTGTATGAATCCGTGCTGAAAAAACTGAAAGATGACGGCTTAATGGAAAGCTACCAGATTTTGGATATCGAATACCGCCGTTTTAAATACGAGTATGGTGGATTTTTTGACTGGTACATCCTGGATACCGTCCAGAAGTGGTGGTGGAATTACGGTTACAACAAAGAGCGTATTTTCGCGTGGGCTTTTGGACTTTGGGTCGTGTTTTCGCTTCTGAATCTTATATTCTTCTATCCCAAGTTGAGTGAAAGCGTCTATGCCATCGATTTCTTAGAGAAGATGCAAGACATCGCTTATACCGGAATTAAAAAATGGATATTCTATGCCTTGCAGGTAGTAAGTTATACCGCAATTGTATTCTTCGGTTTAAAAATGGATGTGGCAAAATTCAAAAAAGGTGTGGTCAGGGAACATCCAGGGCTTTTTGCCTATTTGATGGTGGTGTATGTGGCCGGATTATTCTGCTTAGGCTTTATTGTTAACATTATCTTCACGCGATAAGATTTTGTAGCTTGGTAGGTTGGTTGCGATCAAAAATTTGGACGGGGTGAAGGAGAAGATCGTGCGCGTCGCTGGCTAAGAAATGGACTAAGCTCCGCCTTAACAATTTCTCGGTAGTGGATTTTAGCTTTCTTCTGAAAAATCCCAATAGGCTTCCTGCATTGATCTACATCCAAGCACCTTTCTGGACCAAATTTTCTTCTTGCCTGATTATAAAAAATGGATTGAATATTAGCTGTTGAAGGTGGGATTTTGGGCAAGCCCGGAACCATTTTGGTTCAGGGCAAGCCACATTTCTTTTGTCAGCTCCATGTCCTCGAATTGAGCTAAAATCTCCTCCCCCTCTTTTTTGAAATATTTCCTTATATCTTTGTATCTATCATCTCCAAAGATATCTATATTACTTTGAGGATCGTGTTTGTTATATTTTGTGCGGACGAATTTAAATCCACATTTTAAGTAGCATCTTATGGCTCTTTGGTTGTGCGATGCCACATCCAGAAACATCTTCTCAAATTTTATCTCATCGAAGAAATATCTGGCTAAGGACAATATGGCATCCGTGCCATAACCTCTGTCGGTAAACTCATAACCAAGAAATATCCCCATCCAGGCGGTTTTCTCCACTCTATCAATTTTATACAGAGAGATAAAACCGACTAATTGACCACTATGATTGTCGATAGAAAGATAGACCAAGTTGAGATCATTTTCCCTTTTAAAATACCACTCCTCCCTCTCTTTCTGCCCCAGATTGGGAGGATTATAATGAAAATAAAGAGGATCAGGATATTTTTCCCAAGCTAATCTTTTATCTATATCATCTCTTCTCAAAGAGCGAATGATTATTTTATCCCCTTTTAAAAAGACATCTTTGAATCTCTTTTTCCGAAAGAAGGATTTTTTATTTATCATCGCACAAATGCCTTATATGTTTCAGGGGTGAGGGTTCATCCTGCCCTTCGGTCCTGAGACCTCAGGGTCGAAGGAAAGGGATTCACCCTGAAGGGCACCCCGAAACAACGTAAATATATTATTCATAAATTCTTTTTAATATACGCAAAGCCAAGAAAGTGATCCAGCGAGAAGGTTTCTCTTTTTGTCCGAAGTCGAAATCCGCCCAAACCTGGTGAATCGACTCCGGTGTAAAACATCCATTTGGGTCTTGCTTGGAAACGAGCACGTCAATCATCTCTTTAAAGCGTTGATCATTTTTAATGAACTTGAATTGAGAAAGCGTGTCCAAAGATTTTAAAATTCGATAATCGGTAAAGGGGTATTTCAATTTCTCCCAGCCAGTGGAAATCTGGCTGTCATGTCCAGCATATTTAATCTTACCTCTATTTTTCCAACATTGCAAAAGAAATTCCACTCCTCTTTTCACTACTTTATTCTTCTTTAGCTGAGAATCTTGAGCCATTGCACCTAAGACAAACGTAGTGGCAAAAGCACAGCTTGGTTCATCTTCTCTGGGTCGACCGATCTGCGCTGTATCTTTACACCACCAGCCACCGTCTTTTCTTTGTCTCGATACAAGCCCTCTACATGCCTTTTTCAACCTGGTATCATCTGAAAAACCCATTTTCGCCAAAGGTTCAAGAAGAATAGCGGTATGGCAATCAGCAGGCTTTCCTGGATTGAAACTTTCAAAACCTCCTAACTTGAGTTGCAGACCAAAAACATATTCACAAGCTCTTGCAACTTTTTTATCCTCTTTGGTAAATCCAAAATCAGCCAATATGGGAAGGAGCCAAAATGTGGTATCTTTCTTGGGCCACCAGGTGAAAATATCCTTGGGCATTTCCCAATATCCGTTCTTGTTCTGTTTCTTGAAAATTTTTTTAATTAGGGAATGTTCGGAAATTTCTTTTTTTGCCCTTATTACCTCTTTATCATTTTCATTCTTATCCAATAGATCAACCAGAGTCCGATACTTGACCCACGGTTCCCCCTCCAAAAGCCAATCTATTGTGTCCTGATTCAGCAACTTCATCCAATTATTCATTCTTAAGGGTCGGGAATTTCAGTTCCCGACCCAACATGTTTTTATCCCCAAATCCTTTTGCTCAAAACCGAAATCAAATCGTTTATCTTATATCTAACCTGCTCCATGGAGTCTCTTTCCCGTAAGGTGACAGTATCGTCTTGTAAGGTTTGCGAGTCAACAGTAATTCCGAAGGGTGTGCCAGCTTCATCCTGACGACGATAGCGGCGACCAACCGCGCCACCTTCATCGTAAAAGACATTAAAATGAGGTCTCAGCATCTTCTCAATCTTTTTGGCAACCTCCGGCATATTGTCCCTTTTGACCAACGGCAAGATCGATGCTTTGATGGGGGCAATCTTGGGATCTAATCTTAACACCACCCGCTCTTCACCTTTGACCACCTCTTCATAATACCCATCCACCAAACAAACCAGCATGGTTCGATCTACCCCAGCAGAGGTTTCAATTATATAGGGAATGAATCTCTCTTTGGTCTGGTCATCAAAATAGGTAAGGTCTTTACCTGTTGCTTGGCTATGTCTGGAGAGATCGAAATCAGTGCGGTTGTGAATCCCTTCGATCTCTTTCCATCCAAATGGAAAATTATATTCGATGTCGTATGCTACTTTGGCGTAAAAAGCTAATTCCTTCTTATCGTGCTGGTGAAATCTCAAATTCTCTTTCCTTATCCCGACATCCTGATACCATTTCATCCTCTCCTCTTTCCAATATTCAATCCACTTTTCATCCTCTTTGGGATGGATAAAATATTGCATCTCCATCTGTTCAAATTCACGTGATCTAAAGATGAAGTTTCCCGGAGAGATTTCATTTCTGAAAGCTTTGCCTATCTGAGCAATGCCGAAGGGGATTTTCTGCCTGGCAGGTCCCATGACATTCAAGAAATTGACATATATTCCCTGTGCGGTCTCGGGTCTCAAATAAACTATGGAGGCATCATCTTCGACCGGTCCCATGTGAGTCTTGAACATCAAATTAAACATTCTGGCTTCGGTCAGTTCGCCACCACAGGCAGGACAAACTTTTCCATTTATCTCATCTGCTCTGAATCTCTGCTTGCATTTTTTGCAATCCACCATCGGATCGGTGAAGCTTTCCACATGTCCGGAGGTCTCCCAGACCTTTGGATGCATCAGGATGGAGGCGTCTACTCCTTCAATGTCATCCCGAACTTGGGTCATGCATTTCCACCAATAGTCTTTGATGTTTTTCTTCATCTCCACCCCCAGAGGACCATAATCCCAACAGCTGGTGATCCCACCGTAGATCTCTGAGGATTGAAAGATGAATCCTCTTCTTTTACACAACGAAACTAACTTCTCCATCAAATCCGGCTCAGTTTTTTTCACTTCTCCTCCTCCAAGGTTGTCATTGCGAGTCCATATGGACGAAGCAATCTCATTGAATTCTAACGACCGGGAGATTGCTTCGTCGCTTCTCGCAATGATAGTTTCGTCTGTTGGAGCGGGATTACCCCACACCAAGTTCATCCTTTAAAAATTCCAAAGACTTCAGCTCTCTGCCCCTTCCCGTATGATAATCCAAAAGATTTAAAACTACATTTGATATTTCACGCAACTGTTCCTTTGAAATATTATACGAGTTTAATTTATCCAGTCCTACGGATCCAAATTCGGACTTAATAGATTGAAGTTTTAAAGCCGATGTAGTCGAATCTTTTGATAATCTAAGATATGCTTGATCCTGCCTGGCACATCTTTGGCAAACGGTCCCTCCTTTTTCCGGGCTGAACAATATAAATTTATCTGGAATGATTTTATTGCACAAGATACATCGGTCGAATTTAGGCTTGTATCCTAAAATATCAGCTAATCTTAAAACAAAAAACAAAAAAGATCTTTCCAAAGATCTTTGGGGACAGTTCTCCATAAAGGATAAAGTGTTTTTGGTTAATTCAAAAAGCTCTGGATTTGGTTCCTCTCCGGTGATCAATTTATCTAAAAGCTCTAAAACCCCAGAGGCAAAGGCGTATCGGCTCAAATCCTTTGTAAGTTTCTGAAAGGGTCTTATAATCTCAGCCTGGGATAAAAGATAAATCTCAGTAGTTACTTTTTTGTAAAAGACAATGTGAATATGGAAAAATGTCTCTTGTGTTCCCGCCAGTCTACTTTTCGGTTTTCTTATTCCTTTGGCGATCACCTTGATCTTTCCATAGTCTTTAGTGTATAAGGTGACGATCTTCGAGGTGTCACCAAATTTCAGGCTTTTCAAAACAATGGCTTCAGTCTTGGTGATGCTCATCTGGATAGGGAATCGGGATGCGGATGGACACCCTCAGGCGGGAACGTCCGTTCACCCATTTTAGGTGGAGCTTTTTTGAGCGGAACGACCTTATAAACCTTTTCCCCCTCTTTTGCCATCCCCAATCTTTCTCGGGCTTGTTTCTCTATGTAGAACTTGTCTTCGGAAAGCCTCTTCTTCTCAATTTCCAAGTCGACTATCTTTGCCTGCCACATTTTGGATTCCTTCTCCAGGTTTTTTTTCTCTTGCCATAAGGAATGAATTTGGATGAATCCATAAGGTCCGGAAAAGAAGCGATAGGAGACGAAGACAAAAACCAAAAGGAATAAAATCCTTTTGACCTTACTTTTCTTTCGAAGAGTTCTCTCTTTTATCTTTTGGAAAAACTCGCTTGGCAAAAAATCTTTGGATTTTCTTCTTCTAATCATTTTTAAATGGGCCTCAGTTTAAATGCGCTTTCAAAGTTTTTCGCTCCTAGTATCTTTTTTCTAAGTCCTTCATAGGGTGGAAATACACCACCATAGCCAATTACTCTTCTTGCCCTCTGTATCATCTCAAGTTGTTCTTTAGTCCAATTATTTGAGACATAGGTATTCTTAGCCATCGGCTCCAACGGCTCATATCTCATCGGATAGGCAACCACTCCCCATTCCAAAAGATCTTTTATACGGAAAAGAAAATTGTCTGGATCATCAGTATGATTATATAGGCAATAAACTATGATTCTTCTTCCCCTAATGCCGACATCTTTCAAACGAGTTATCGCCTTTTGCAGATGTCTTCTAATCCCAGTGGTGTCATAAGCTAACCTTACTATTGGCATTTTTAATCTTCTAAGTTTCAAAGCAACCTCTTCGGTTAGAAACCGAGCATCAAGACCTTGATTAAAATCCACCTCAAGTTTTAGTTCCTCAAGCTCATCGAAAATATCTCTCCAGTATGAAGAAGCAAGGATATTGTTGTCCCAGAAGATTACCTTTTTGTGTCCTGGATATACCAGCTTCTTTATTGATTTCCTTGTTTCGAACTTTGGCTCCAGTTTATGTACTGAGCAAAACGGGCATTTCCTAACGCACCCCCTTGAGGAGAAGATTATGCTGGCATCCCAGTCAGGCACAAGGGAATAATCTGGCAAAACATGGTCAATCTTTTTGAATAATCCTTCATGGATTCTTATTCGATTTTTAAAAGAATCGCGGAGATGGTCAGGACATAAAGTTGCATATATGCCACCAACAATTACTCTCGCATCTTTGTATTTGTCGGCATAGAAACGGATTACCTCGTGCACTGGCTCCCAAGCATAAGTGAAAAGGCTGGTGATGTAAATGACGTCGGGATTAAGACCATTATTAGAAATGCCATTTACTAATCTGACCACATCACCTCTTTTTCTGTGATAAGCCGCAAGCTTAAGAAGTCCTAAAGGAGGGTAAGAGGTATAGTATCTTTTGGATTTGGCTGGTTCAACCAGTAGAATTTTGGAATGCCCCTTAATCTTTATCATGATGCGCTGATAGGTTTTATTGATTTAGAATTCGTAATTTTGGTAACCCAAGTGTTACTTCCACGATTTTGCCATTTTTTATCTCTATCATAGGACTATTTATTATCTGGACGAGCCTCTCTTTTGGAAATCTGGGTGCAGTGGTACGTGGATCATATTTTAGGTAAAATCTAAAATTCATCATTCTAGTATCCAAATTGCCTAGATAGAAGATAACCTTTTCTGTTTCACAAGCATAATTGCAACTGGCAGCTATTTGATTGATGAAATAAGGAACATATATTTTTAGTCTCGCCTCATCATTACTATGATCAAGATAAGCCGAAATGACTTTTTCCCCATTCGCCCCATATCTTACAAGTTCAGTTTTTATGTTTGCAAGAGTTTTTTGAATTTCGGCATCTTTGCAATTGTCTAAATTACTGGAGATAAAGATCAAATAGTTCAGTTTATTGTTAGATTGGATTTCAATAAGCTTACGAATCGCAGCTAATCTGTATTGCTGTCCATTATTATTTCGATATAAGAGTCCACCACTATAATCTAAAGTTATAACATCAAAAGGATAACCAAGCTTTGTCCCGAATTCATCGTTTCCATCCAAAATTACTCTATCTATATCTCCTCTTAATAAGGTAACTTTATCTAAGAGTTCGCCTTTAAAGGCACTCAACATTAAGGAATGCTGTCTCTTCCAAGGGTTTTCCCGCTCTCCTCTTTCTACGGCAGTGAATTCCGAGAAAAATGCCCTCCAATCCTGGATATCTTTCATCTCGTCAGAGGGGAGACCAAAATATCGCAAATTACCCAATCTATCTTTTAGCTTTTCTTCTATTATCGATCTTTGGAGATCTCTGACAATCTGTTTGTTTTCGGTAAAACGTGACTTTATGCCCTTCATAGTTTTAGTTCTGCAAAAGCCTCCATTAGAGCGTTATCAATTTTTTGCATAATACGCTCCAAAAGTTCAGGATTACTTTGAAATTCTTTTCTCAAACAAGTGGCTATAACCTGATAGACCCTCTTTGCTTCCTCATTGAGTTTTAGAACCCTGTCAACACTATAAAATTGTGTGGCTTTCGCTTGTTCCAGCTTTCTTATAAAGGTTTTTGCTTTTGTAACAACCTTGCTACCCTGTTCAATAAGTTTCTGGTCTTTTACTGTTTTTCTCCTTTTACCCTCAGTTTGCTGCAACCTTTTTTCTAAATCCTCGACTGATTTTCGAATTTGATAATTGACATCTGGTTTCAGAAGCTCTTTCAGGATTCCCTCATTCAATTCTTTTTCCTTCTGATCTACTAATTTTTCAGCTTCCAGGGTTTTCTCTTCAAAGCGTCTCTGAGCTGATTCTGTTCCGGCTTTTTGACTCAAAACCTGTGCTATCCGTCGACCTCGAACATACAGTCGATTTCTTGCGCCGTTGTCCTCGAAATCTCCTCTATCAGCCGAAGGAACAAGAGCATCGTCCAAAACATGAATTTCTCCAAAAAAGTAAAAGGCTCGTTCTGGGGTAGTATTCCAAAGAGTCTTTCGGCTCAGGTGTCGGTCTCCAATGGCAAAGTTTTTAACCCTATAGATAAGTCCACTGTTCTCCCTATCATCAAATTGTCCTTTTTCTGAGTGACCACAATACCAACAGTAAGCTATTAGGGACGAACCCACTTCGTCATCAGCAAAGATTGGCTCATATTCTGGTCTAGTGTAAGTCACCTTTTCTGGTATAGTGTAGTTGATGGGAAAAGGTTTGTATAATGGAACACCGTTAAGCAATATGTCTATTGAGTAATAATCGTGTACGTTTTCCCTCAATCGATTTTCTATCTCCACTCCATGGCTGAAATTAGGATCAAATGGCACAGGGCAATTCCGCTGCAAATAGTCCTTAATCTTGTCTAGGCTAAACAAGATTTGAGCATCTTTCCTAATCTGATGAAGCTCTACGAAAGTATAGTGTGCCCTCTTATCCTCAGAACTTCCCGTAATTTCGCTATGTTTCCTCAGGACTTCCTCCAAAGGCGGATTTCTCTGAGACTTGATCTCATCAAGCATAGCTTCAGCATCAATAGTAACTGTAAAAAGCTTAGAAATACCATACTTTGAAGTCGTCAGTATAATTTTCTTAGCTACCGCTAGACCCGAATCCTTTCCTATTCCCCTAAAACCAACTTTCTTGAGTCTATCTTTTTCTGAATAACCCAAATATCTGTATTTGTTTACTTCATCTTCTTGCATTCCGATTCCTCTGTCCGCAATAAATATGGAAGGTGGTTCAATTTTTATTTCAATCGGACTTATTAGTGAACTGTCAGATTCATCTTTCCACGAAACTGAGGCATCGAAAGCATTTTGGACGAATTCTCTTAAGACGTGCCTTTTATCTGGATAAAGACCAAAGCTCAAAGCTTCTATAACTGAACCGTAGGCAAAATGCTCCTCACTTTTTCTGGACAACCTTTTTTTCATATCAATTCCTCCAAGGAAAACGTTCTTGTTGCGTTAAACTTGAGGCTAACCCGCTCCTTGTAGATCAATCATGCCGAAGGAATAGTGACAAAAATTTAGTCTGTCAAGCACCCGTGCAAATTCTTAATGTTATGAAAAACTTTCTTCCCCAAAAACTGTGCTCTTTCACCTAATTCCTCTTCGATTCGCAGTAGGCGGTTGTATTTGCAGATTCTGTCTGTGCGGGAGACTGAGCCGGTCTTTATCTGTCCGGCATTGGTTGCCACCACCACATCCGCAATAGTAGTATCCTCTGTCTCTCCGGATCTATGGGAAACCACAGCGGTAAAACCAGCTTTCTTTGCCATCTCAATAGCATCCAAAGTCTCGGTCAAAGTTCCAATCTGGTTTAGTTTGATCAAAATGGAGTTAGTGGCTTTAAGCTTTATCCCGTTTTCTAATCTTTTTATATTGGTAACGTAAAGATCATCTCCCACAATCTGGATTCTGTTCCCCAATTTCTCATTGAGTTTAACCCAGCCCCCCCAATCATCCTGAGCCAATCCATCCTCTATGGAAATGATAGGATATTTGCTCACCAAATTTTCATAAAAGCCAATCATCTCCTCTGAAGAAAGTTTTCTATTCTCCGCTTTCAGAAAATAGATTTTCTCTTTTTCATCCCCGCCTCTGGCGGGATTTTCAACATAAAACTCTGAGGCGGCTGGATCCAAAGCCAAGAAAACATCTTTACCTGCTTGATAACCCGCCTTCTTTATACCTTCCATGATAACTTCAAGGGCTTCTTCATTTGAAGAGAGATTGGGAGCAAACCCTCCTTCGTCTCCCACTGAAGTATTATAATTTTTGCTTTTCAGCACGCTTTTGAGATTATGAAAAATCTCCGCTCCCATTCTCAACGCCTCTTTGAAATTTGGAGCGCCCGCCGGCATGATCATAAATTCCTGCAAGTCCACATTGTTATCCGCATGTGAACCCCCGTTTAATATGTTCATCTGAGGAACCGGCAGAATTTTGGAGTTTACTCCTCCGATGTATTGATACAAGGGTAGACCGCAAGATTGAGCCGCGGCTTTGCAGATGGCAAGCGATACTCCTAAAATGGCATTTGCTCCCAAGCGACTCTTATCTTCTGTCCCATCAAACTCGATCAAAAATTTGTCTATTTCTACTTGGTCTAAAGCATCCAGATCCATTTCAAAAAGTGCTGGGGCAATCACGTTGTTCACGTTATCCACCGCCTTGGTCACCCCTTTCCCCAAATAGCGACTTGGATCCTTATCTCTCAACTCCAAAGCCTCATGTTCACCGGTGGAGGCGCCGGAGGGAACAGCCGCGGTTCCCATCGCTCCATTCTCCAAGATTACATCCACCTCCACGGTGGGATTACCTCTTGAATCTAAAATTTCTCTGGCATGACATTCGATGATAGTGGGCATATCCTTTCTCCTTTTTTATAGGTTAAAGCGAATCTTCACTTTTGCGTCAATGTAACTGAAAGGCAAAGATTTTTCAAGGGGAAAATTTGGAGTGCAAAAAACTGCGGGGTAATCCCGCCAAAGGCGGGACGCACCAACGGTCATTCTAATCCTCCTTTTCCCCCTTTTTAATAGTCATCAACTATTTAATTTGACCTCCCTTGCAACTACTTATTGTTCTAACTGACTTTAGTCAGGTTTAGGTGCTAACGCCCATATGGGCTGAGAACTGGATCTTGATCTTATGCGGAAGCAGAGTATGTTAACTTATTTGGTTGAAGACCATCAAAAGGGGGATTACAAAAGCTGTGATCTTTTTCTTATCGCCCATTCCACAGATAAACACCCGACCAGAAGGATCAAAAGAAGGGGAAAGTTCCATAATTGTATTTCTTTGGTCCTCTCCTCTTCTTTATCTACAAGCTCAAGATCGCTCACCAGATTTCCAATCTGGTCTTTTTCATAAAACTTCCCGCCGGACACTTCCGCCATTTTCTTCAGAAGATCAAAGTCGGTCTTTAAATCTGCATCTTCGAGGCTATACTCCTCAACCGTAAATTCACCGGTCTTTGAACCCATTTTCGCCTCATCTCGAAAAACCTCTCCTTTGAAAAGATACTTTCCCGGCGAAAGCGATCCTATTGCGCCGTTATAATCGCCCATTTGATTCAGGCTTAAACTTAACATCTCCGAGTCAGCCGAGGCTTTTCCTTCAGACTTTACGCTTAAAAGCACTGTGGCGTCTTTTATCTTCTGATAATTTTGGTCAAATATTTTAGCACAGAAATTTATCCTCTCCCCGCTTTTGTAGATTTTTTTGTCCGTGAATATATTAATAAGGTCCAAATCTTCCCTGGTCACCAGCCATCTGACGGAATTGTTCCAAAATTTTAAGTAGCTTTGATTATCTTTTCCAATCCCCCACAAAAGGAAATCCCATCTCCAGAAAGGGGTAACGGTTGTGACCATCATTTTGCCTTTTCCATAATTTCTCACCACTATGCCGGGTAAGATAGCCTTTGGATTGGAAGGATTCCTGAAAGTTGCCAGGGTCACTGCATCTTTGGAGGCAGAGCCGAGACTTATCACTCCCAGGAAAGGCGGAAGCTCGGACCAGACTTTCAAATTCTCCTCGGGGTTTTCAACTAAGCGAGTGATGGGGTGAAGCCTTCCCTCCTGTGTTAGCTCTAAGTTGAGACTGGCTGAAAAATAACGGATGTTTGCCCCCTCCAGGTCAAAAGGAAGAAGGGTGGTTGCTTCTATAAAAGCTTTACTTTCTATGAAATCTTTGCCCAAAAGAAAAAGAGCGGATCCACCGCTTTTATAAACAAAATCGTTAAGTTCTTTTTTATGTTCGGTAAAGATGAAGTTAGGTGGATCGACAAAGATCAGAATATCAAATTGGCTCAACTCTTTTTCGTCTTGAGGAAATCTGCCCACAATAATTTTTCTATTTTTACTATAAACCAAACTCTCCAGCTCGATATTTTTATCTTTCTCCAAAGCTCTTTTCAAAAAAGCATATTCCCAATTTAGGCTGCCCGTGACCAATAACACTTTCATTTTGTTCTTGAGAACTTTGATTGAAAATATACGATGATTATTTTCTTTTACTAACTCTTCCTTCTGTTCTGGAATCACCACCTCATACTGATGTATTCCCTCCTCTTGTGGAGTGATGGCAAAATCCACCGTCTGTGTCCCCCCTGAGGTTCCCAAGGTCAGATTTTCTTGAGTCAAGATTTCTTTCCCCCCCGCTTTAGCTATCTCTTTTATCGAAACGGGAATTTTCAACTTATCGAAGCCAACTTGAGAAATATCCACCTGGATGGGGATTTTGTTCTCCACATAACCGATATCAGGGTAAACGATTCTTTCTATAGTAATATCCTTGGGTGGGGTATATTCGCCAATCCCATAGGTGTAAATAGGAATATCTTTGGATTTAGCCACCCAGACCGGGTCCTCGCCCAGATTATTTGCTCCATCGCTGGCGATCAAAATTCCTCTTAAATTCTTCTCTTTTAGTTTCTCCTCTACCGATTTTAGCGCCTCCCCGATAGAGGTGGCTTTTCCCAAAGAATCGGGGTAGTTTCTATTCAAATTCAACGGAAAAATCGTATCGGCAAAGCCATAGATTTCCAACTCCGATTTGGAAGAAAGTTTTTCGAAAAGATCGCTTTTCAACAAATCTTGCAACTCCTCCTTTCGGCTTATCTGAGTTCCTTTAAGGTTCATGCTTTTGGAGGTATCCAGAAGTATTGCCACCGCCGGCTTTTGGGTGAATTTTCTGGCGAAGGTTATAATCGGCTCGGAGAGAACTAAGAAAAGACAAAACAGCGCTACTATCCTTAGGCTCAAGAGCAAGGTTTTTTTTCTTTTACTAATAGGGGGATAGGTGCGTTTATAGGTTAAGAAAGCCAGAAGAATGGCTAAGAAGAATAATCCAATGACTATCCACAAATTTTTTTCTTGAAGATTTATAAACAACTTAGTGATACCAAGCAAGTATTGATTCTCCCTTCATAGATTCGACCACCTCACTACAAGAAGGATTTATATAAACATACGTATTAATTGACTTCTATGTTTTCGGGGAATTCGAGGGAATAATTTGAAAGGCGGTTGAGAAAGATTTAAATCTTTAAGTTGCGATTAGCGATTCTATTTGTCTCTCTTTATCACAAAGCCGACTAAATTTTCTAAACCTTTTTTGTATTCGGAATCTTTGAAATTAGAAATCTGACTTAAGGCTTTTTCTCCAAAGGAGTGTGCTTTTTGGTGAGAATACTCAACCCCGCCGTTACCTTTTATAATTGATAGGATCCGGTTAAAATCCTTTGGATTGAAATCGTTCTCTATAAGCTTGAAAATCTTTTTTCTGGAATTTTTATCTGTCTCTCTTAGAGTATGAATTAAAGGTAGTGTGATCTTCCCCTCTTTCAGATCATTGCCCAGACTTTTTCCGGTCTTTTCGGTCTCGCCGATCCAATCCAGAAGATCATCGGTTATCTGAAAAGCCATGCCCAGATTCAGGCCATAATTTTTCAAATGTTCACTGGTCTTCTGATCAGCATCAGCCGCTATGGCTCCGGATTCGCAGGAAGCGGCAAAGAGCGAAGCGGTTTTTTCTGCAATAACTTGAAGATAAGTTTTCTCATCCAACTCCAGGTTATGGCTTTCTTGAATCTGATTCATCTCCCCGATGCTTACTTGTCCGGTCGCCTTGGAGATGGAAGAAAGAAGGGAAGGTGACTCCGTCTCCACCAAAAGCTTGAATGCATTGGCTAAAAGGAAATCTCCCATCAGAACCGAGACCAAATTGCTCCATTTGTGATTAACCGAGACCTGCCCACGTCTGATCTTGGATTGATCGATCACATCATCATGCAACAAAGTGGCATTGTGAATAAGCTCTATGGACAAAGCCACATTCATGGCGCAAGAATTTCCTCTAAGATCTTGGCTCGAATTTCCACACAACCCAAAGGAGAGAAACACTAAAGCTGGTCTAAGCCTTTTACCTCTCAGGCTTAAAAGGTGAGAAGCCACCTGAGAGATTAAGGTTGAATCGGAATTCAAACTCTCCTTTAGCTTCTCTTCAAATGAAGAAAGATTTTTTTCAATGGGTGAAAAGATTAAATCTAATTCCATAAGTTATAGTCTATAAATCCTCCACAACTTGATGAAACCACTGTGGTAAGCTGTGGAACTACAAAGAAATCAAATCCCCCCATTCATCTTGAAGCCAATAATATTACTTTTTGACTTAAAAGTCAAACAAAAACTTTGAATTACTTCTCAAATTCCTTTTTGGTGGGGCAGACTTCCGGCTTTGACCCCGCCCTTGACTGGAGAAGAAGGATTTACTCCATAAGAAGGGTTCATCCTCAAGACATCTTACGGCTCTCTTAAAAACTGCCACTTCAGAGATAACTCTTATCTTCTTTTAATCAAATCCAGCATTTCTTTCACTGCTTTTTCAAATCCCACCAGAACCGCACGGGCCACGATGGCGTGTCCGATGGAGAACTCATGAATATGTTCAATCAGAACCAAATTGGAGATATTCTTGTAGTTTAGCCCATGCCCAGCATTTATCCCCAAATTGAGCCGATGGGCTAAATTCACCATCTTCTCAATTCTTTCCAGTTGGGTGATCTGTTCCGTTATATTTTTGGCAGAGGCGTAGCTGTCGGTGTTGATTTCCACGTAATCGGTTCTCAGTTGGGCACTGGTTTTGATGTTTTCCTCCTCTGGATCTATAAAGAGGCTGACTAACATTCCTTCCAGCTGAAGTTTAGGGATGACTGAATTGAGGTGATCGAAATTCCCCTCCACATCCAGCCCTCCTTCAGTGGTGATCTCCCCTTTCTTCTCTGGCACTAATGTCGCCATGTCGGGTTTGATCTCTTGTGCTTTGTTCACCATTTCCTCGGTTGCCGCCATCTCCAAATTCAAGGAAGTCTTAACCACTCCCCGCAGGACTTTAAGGTCGCGGTCTTGAATATGTCTTCTATCTCCCCTTAAGTGGATGGTGATTCCATCCGCCCCTGCTATTTCAGCGGCAATAGCCGCCGCCACGGGGTCCGGCTCCCATGCCTTTCTTGCCTCCCTCAAGGTAGCTACATGATCCACATTCACGCTTAATTTTGCCATTGAAATCCTCCGTTATTCTTAAATGAACGTCAGAATTTTAAAACCTTCTAACCTCTCAACATCCAAACTAGCAAACCTTTCTCACTTCTTACTTCATACTTCTAACTTCTTAAGAATTATAATCAGTCTAAATCGAGTTATCAGTCCAGCGAATGATCCGCCATAAATTGTCCTCCTTGGATTTTCTGAACGTAAATTCCGCAAATCCTCTGGCTTCCAGATGTTGAAAATCGTAGTCCCCATCCGTATCTCGTAAGGATAACTGGAAGTTCACATTTCTGACCTTCAATGTGTCCCCTTGCACACTATCCACGCTGTCCGTAGCGGACGTTATGGTCCAGGTCTCCAGTCTGATGTCATCGAAAGCCCTAAATAAAGCTTTGGTGATATATAAATCACCACCCTTCCCGTCTCTGGGAATTCTTTGCTCTGTCTCCCCTTCCCCAACTTCAGACTGATCCCAATAGATGAAAATGAAATCCTTGTCCAAACAGTTCTCATACACGATGCTGTCTCGGTTCTCATAAGCATATTTGAAATTATGCAAAACACTGTCCGGGTCGGTCTGGACAGCGATCGGCTTGACAGTGCCGGGACCGATCACAGAAGGGGAAAAAGGATTAAAACAGCCAAATCCCAAAACAACAAGAGAAAAAGTTAAAAATACGAAATAAACTTTCTTTAGCATAACCTATTTAAAAGGGTCATTGTCTGAACCCGGCTTTAAAATCTCCCCAGTCGTATCCGCCAGAGATATCCGGAATATCGCTCCAAAAATAGATGCTCCACCAATTTAAGGAAGTCTGTCTCATGTGAAAGGTGGCAGTTCCTTTGACCCACGTGGTCTCCGGGGGAATAGCTTTAGAGATAAAAAGGAGATAGTCTCTTGAAAGAACAGCTACAGTAGCACCAATATCATCTGGCACGGGAGGAGTCGGATCAAAAGACAGAACATAACTTATCGAGTCCACATTCTGACGAAAAGTGGTAAAAATGTTGGTGGTCACGCTGACTTCGGTGGACTTGTCCCAGTTGGCAAAAAGTTCAGGACGACCCTGGTTGACCGCATCGATCGAGTCTTCCGATGCGGAAAATCCGAAAGAATCAGAAAGACAAAGGATGAAGTTCCCGATGATCTTCTCATTGTAGGCATACAGGAGATTTTGAATCACAATCTCCGGGCGAAAAGGAGTATCCCAGGTTCCCTCTGTTATTATAGGCGGGGGAGACTTCCTGGTTTTAAAGGGATTCTTACAGCCTAATAAACAAATAAAAAGGAACAGACTCCCTAAAATTAAGAGAATAGAAGTTCTGTGTATTATATTTTTGCAGATCATCATTTTTTTAAACCAGAATTTATTGCATTCTACTTGATTCCCCCTCACCCTTCCCTTCCCCAGGGGAGAGGGATTCGCTCCTTATCAGAAATAAATTCGTTTATAATATTGGCTTCACATTTTAAATTTTGCTTTTTTAATTTTACATTTAAAAGACTCTAGCCACTGAAACCGTGGCATAATCGGATATCTCCTGTTTGCTTTGTGTTCCGTTTTGCAACCTGTGAGCCAATGAAAAGTTTAAGTAATTATCTTGGTCCACCAAATACTTTAAAGAAAAAGATAGCATGTTTCGATAAAACTTGTCTTTGAGGATCCGTTTTTCTTTGCCCTCTTTTTCTTTGGACGCAGGCGCCTCATCAGACACGTGGTCCCAGGACTTTCCTTTCTCATAGGTACATTTAGGAGAAAAACAGATTTTACTTATGGGCTGATAGTCTACGGATAAATTAAAAGTATTCGTCCTTCGGTCCCAGCTAGGTTTCTGGACCCATTGATCTTTCCATATAAGTTGTCCATAATCCTCATATTTATAAATATAACCAAAAGAAAAGAACAATCTTTGATTATACCGATAGATCACTTCGGAAATCGAGCTTGCTCGTCGAAAGAGTCTATTTTTTATGCTCTCTCTTGTCTTTTCATAATCATAGTAGATATAGTTAGCCTGAATGCTGTAGCCTTGCCTAAGGCTCAATTTCCAATCTGGCTGCCAGGTCACGGTAGGGGAAAGGAGGTAGGTTTGGTTATGATTATTGTTGGAGGAGAGTCGATTGGATAGATAAAGCTGGTGAAAATTTCTGAAGCCCCCTTCTAACCTGATATCAAAATAGGGATTAAAGATATGCAGATACTCCCCCCAAGCCAAAAGGGTTAAGATGTCTCGATCATTGAACTGCCCGGAAAAAGGGGGGGCATAAAATGAGGTCACCCCGATGGATGTAGTCAAATGCAAAGAATCTGCACCAAAGAGTTCCGCTTTCATTTCCCCTCCCCATTCTCCCCCTTCCATCCTTTGGTCCTTCTTATCGTCCTTATAATCTTCTTCCGAACGCATATACTTATAAAAACTCACAACTGACACCTTTTGCAAGAACTTTTTTTTCAAACCCAGATACATATTTTGCGAGCTGGTCAAATTATCGGTCAGAAAAGGATTCAAGAGGGTATCCGAATCCGTGGTGTATTTATATCGGTGGGACAGAAAATCAAAAGCGAAATCCACTTTAACTCCTAAAGGGACTTTTTTTGAGACGCATAAGTTGAAAGAGCGCTGGTTCTTTTTTTGAGTGTTGATTTGGGGAGAGGTAATTTCACCGGCAAAAAATTTCTTTTTCGCCCAGGCCTCTTGAAACGCTACTTGCAGGCTGTCTTTATCCCAATCTGAAATGGCTGAATCGGAGAAATATTTAAAGAGAAAAAGATTAAAATCTCTTTCCAGAATGGGGATATTTTTCAACCGGGTGGTGGTTTGGTTCAAAGACACCTTGGTAAGCGAACCAGAAAAGATTCGAGGCGAAAAGGAGATGGTCTGACTATAATTAAAGCCCCCCTCTGATCTTTTTGCCTCATTCAATTTTCTATCAATGTTCTTCGCTCCCAGAACCTGGATGAAGTTTATTCCTGATAAATTGAATTCCGAGATAATTCCATAGTCGGAGGTGGCCACCTTTCTTCTTTCCAGGGAGTTTAAGTTCTGGGAAAAAAGGCCACCAATTTTTAAATTTTTGTCCAAGGCATAACTTAGATTCAAATCGATTTTCCCATCCTCCTGCCACCGGTCCTGACTACCAGAAAAGGTGGATCTTTTGATAAGAGTGGAATTAATGGAACTGGAAAAACCCCAGGAAAGCTTAGGCGTTATGTTACGATTATGATCGAATTTGAAGTTCCAGATGTAGGTGCGGTTATCCTGGGAGAAGTCGCATCTCAAGCCGGAAGGGAAAGCATTCCCCAAAAATAAGGTCGATACAAAACTTAAAACAACAAAAAGAGAAAAAGACCTCTTCATCTTAATGATAAAAAGATTTTCAATTCCAATGGTCGCCTAAGGCTTTTGATAGATCGGCGAATTCCTGAATACTTAAACTCTCTGCCCGTCTTTTTGGGTCTATCTGGACCTTATCTAAGATAAGCTCCACTTCTCTTTTTGGCAAATTAAAATTGGCAGAAAGGGAGTTCAAAATGGTCTTCCTTCTCTGACCAAAAGCTCCGCGGACCACCGAGAGAAAGAAGTTTTCATCGCCAATTAAAACTCTGGGGCTTTGAGAAAAAAGAATTTTGATAACAGAGGATTCCACCTTGGGCGGGGGAAAAAAGGAGGTGGGCTTCAAATGGAAAAGAGTTTTCACCTCTGAGTGAAGCTGAACTGCAATAGAGAGAGGAGACCAATCTTTGCTTTTTGGTTTTGCACAGATCCTTTTAGCCACTTCTTTCTGAACCATTAGAACGGATAAGGGGATAAGCTTTCTATTTTCCAAAAGAAGTGAAATGAGTGGTGAGGTAATTTGATAGGGAATATTTCCAATCACCTTCAAATGAGTTTCTTGACCAGCTAACTTTTCGAACTCAATTTTTAAAATGTCTTGGTTTATTAAAACTAAATTATCTTTTTCAAGAAATCTTTGCTCAAGATACTGGCATAGCCTTTTGTCTATCTCTACTGCTATCACCTTTTTGGCTTTTTCCAAAAGATATCTGGTCAAAGCCCCCTTACCCGCCCCAATTTCCAAGACTATCTCATCTTCTTTCAAATCCAGGCTATCTACAATCCTTTTAGCCGCTCGGTCATTGACCAAAAAATTTTGACTTAAGCTCTTCTTGGGTCTCACATTCTAAAAATATTTTATTGTGTAACCTTTGGGTGGAAAAAATCTGACTTATGAATGCTTATGGTAATAAAATCCTTACTGATTCACCGTGAACGGATTAACTCCTTTTTGCGAGGGAGTTAAGGCGTAAGCCTTTTACTTCGCCCCCCCAAAGAAAAACCTCATCCCACTTTGTTATAATGCCTGATTCTCAATTCCACTCCCAATTCTTTGGCGATCTTTTCGCATCTTTTCAGATCAACCCCGGGCATATCCAAAACGGTCAGAACGGTTTTAGGCAAAAGCTTTTTGGATTCCTTGGCAAAGTCGATCACCTTTTCAAACGTATTTTCTCCAAACTCAGATTGGCACAGCCGATCATATTTTTTGCTGGTGTCCACATTCAAACTGATAGAGATTGTATCTACCAACCCAACCAACTCTGGAACTATATTTCTTTTGTGAATGAGATCTCCTTGCCCGTTCGTATTCAATCGCACTTTCGCATTTTTGCTTTTCAAAAACTTAGCCACCTGCTTAAGTAAATCCAACTGCATGGTTGGCTCCCCATACCCACAAAAAACCACCTCTTCATATTTTTCCAAATGATCAAGCGATTCGATTACCTCTTGGTAGCTGGGCTCATGCTCTAACCTCAGGTTATGTCCCTTAACAAAATCGGTATAGTTTCGCACACAGAAGCTACATGAGTTGGAACAGAGATTGGTGATATTCAAATACAAAGAATTTCTTATAGGATAAGCGATCTTCGGGGGGATTTTTTTGTCCAACCTAAAAAGTTGATTCGCGTTTAGCGAGGTTATTCGTTCCAAATCTTCAAAGGTTAAGGGTGAAAAAAGATCGGTCAGCTTCTCTAAAACATACCGAACATAAGCAGGTTGATTCCTTTCGCCTCGGTGGGGAACCGGTGGAAGATAAGGCGAATCGGTCTCTATCAAAATCGAATCTATGGGAACTCCTCTGGCCACTTGCACAGTCTTAGACTCAGGATATGTCAGCATTCCATTGAAGCCCAAATAAAAGCCCATATCATGGGCTTTTTTGGCGTGCTCTGCATTTCCAGTAAAGGAATGAAGAACCCCACCCACCTTCCCAGCGTTGGTATCCTTTAAGATTTCCAGAGTTTCATCATGTGCCTCCCTGGAATGCACCACTATGGGCAAGTGCAAAATTTTGGCTAAAGCTATTTGTTCTCTGAAGGCTTTGATTTGATCTTCTCGGGGAGAGAGATTTCTGTAAAAATCCAAGCCGATCTCACCTATGGCTACAACTTTCTTATAACCGGCAAGTTCTTCTAATTCTTTCAAGGCATCTGGATTTAGATCTTTGGCATCATGTGGATGAAACCCCACTGCGGCATAGATCTGTTCAAATTCCTCTGCCAACTGAATGGACTTCTGACTTGATTTTAGGTCAAATCCAATGTTAATGATCTTCTCCACTCCTAAGGACTTTGCAGACTCTATAACCTTGCGCCTATCTTCATCAAAATCCTTGAGATTCAAATGGGCATGCGTATCTATCACAAAGACTCCATTTCGATTTTTCTATACAAAATTTCGTAGCCTCCAATTTAGGTGACATTTTTGTAGGTTGAGCATGGAGAAGCCTGCTCAACATCTTTTTGTCAACCACTCGACTCTTTCATAATACCGATATAGAGAGGTTGATTCTTCGGATCAATTTTGAATTTGTAATTGTAATTTTTAATTTTGCTCTTTGAATTTTGCATTTTCCCATCATAGCCCTGGCTTTAATGTCAAAGCATTCAACTTATTTTGGATCCTTTTTTCACATCCTTATCCACACAGACCAGGCTCAAAATTTCACCATCTTTTGCGGCTAAAAGCATCCCCTTTGATTCTATTCCCTTTATCTTTACTGGCTTGAGATTGGTCACCACTACAATCTTTTTCCCGATCATTTCCTCAGGCGAGTAAGTTTGAGCAATTCCCGCCACGATCTCTCTTTCTTCAGAGCCTAAATCTATCTTAAGTTTTAAAAGTTTGTCCGCTCCTTTCACTTTTTCCGCTTGTTTCACCTCTGCCACCCTGAAATCTATCTTTGAGAACTCCTCAAACGAAACCTCTGGCATGGCTTCTTCTCCTTTCTTTTCAACTTCTATAGGTTGACTTCGCTCACTACGAGTCTGAATTCGAGGAAAAAGCGATTCGGGTTTGCCTACCTTTGTTCCAGGTTTCAAAATGCCCCAGATTTTCGCTTTGTGCAGAGATGGATTTAATTCCTCGCCCGATAAACCCAAAAGTTCTCTTATACGGACAGATTTACTCGGAAGGAGGGGATAAAAAAGAGCACTGATTATCCTCAAAAGCTCACAGCCCACATATAAAGCAGTTGCCAGTCTTTCCTTGTTGCCATCTTTGGCTAAATTCCAAGGAGCCTGATTTTCAATGTATCTATTGGTACTTCTGACCAGCCTTAGAACCTGATCTATGGCTTGGTTCAGATTTATCTCTTTTATGTGCTCAAATACAGCCTCTCCGCAATTTATAGCTTCACTTTTTAGCTCTTCGTCGGATTCTTCATAAGTAAAGGGCTGAGGAATTTTCCCTTGGCTATAGCTTCCCACCATGTTTATCACTCTTGAGACCAAGTTGCCCAGATCGTTAGCTAAATCGGAGTTATATTTCTCGACAAATCTAAGTTCTTGAATATCGCCATCCTGACCAAAAGGAAACTGGGTCAAAAGGAGATAACGGGTGGCATCCGTTCCATACTTTTCAACCAAAAAGTTAGGATCGACCACGTTTCCCAAAGTTTTGCTCATTTTCTGACCCTTCATGGTGAAATATCCATGCACGAATATCACATCCGGCGGTTTCTCTCCCACCGCCAAAAGCATGGCGGGCCAGAAGATGGCATGAAACTTCAAAATGTCCTTGCCGATCAGATGCACCACATAAGCATCCTTCCACCACTTTTTGAATTGCTCCGGATCATCCCCATACCCGATGGCGGAAATATAATTGGGAAGGGCATCCACCCACACATAAGCGTTTTGCTTGGGATCAAAGGGGAGAGGAATACCCCATCTCACCTTCTCCCGTGAAATGGAAAAGTCCTCCAATCCCTGTTTCAAAAGACCCAAAGTCTCCTTTCTCCGCTCCTCGGGCAGAACCTTAAGTTTGTTCTCCAAAATCAATTTTTCTACCTTTTTTAAGTATGAGGATAGTCGGAAGAAATAATTTTTTTCGGAAAGTTTTTCTGGCTCTTTCTGATGTTCCGGACAAAGTCCATTCACCAAATCTTTTTCAGTGATAAACTTCTCACAGCCCACGCAGTAAAGCCCCGAATATTCTCCCGAATAGACCACCTTTTCTCCTTCACCGGTGGTTGAGCCGTTCAACTCGTTCAATAATTTCTGCACCGCTTTTTCGTGTCTTTTGTCGGTGGTGCGGACAAAATAGTCATAGGATATGTTTAAGTTTTTCCACGCCTCTTTGAAAAATAAGACATTCTCATCGCAGAGCTCTTGAGGACTTTTGCCCAGTTCTCCTGCGGTTTGTGCCACCTTGGAGCCGTGCTCATCAGTTCCCGTCAGAAAAAAAGTCTCCTCCCCGCTCATCCGGTGAAATCGGGCTAAAACATCTGCGGCTATGGTGGTGTAGGCGTGACCTATATGGGGCTTGTCATTAACGTAATAGATGGGCGTAGTAACCAAAAATCTTAAGGCCAATTTGTTCTCCTTCTTTTGATATGTTTCAATTTTCTAAAATTACACTAATCTGTTCGGCTTGGAATCCTACAGATAGTATTTGTGGGAGAGGAGCAGTTGGAGTGTTCACCTTCAGGTGAACCATATAAAAAGTTTCAGGTCAAGCTAATGGCCTTCAACCAAATAAGTTAACATACTCTGCTTCCACATAAGATCAAGATCCAGTTCTCAGCCCATATGGGCGTTAGCACCTAAACCTGACTAAAGTCAGTTAGAACAATATGTAGTTGCAAGGGATGTCAAGTTAAATAGTTGAT